>Ga0131853_10011257_pt1 | contig 16362 bp, 5 predicted proteins | sample TergutLab28metaG_FD_92764 | JGI IMG/M metagenome (GOLD analysis project Ga0131853, IMG submission 92764) | Labiotermes labralis P1 segment gut microbial communities from Petit-Saut dam, French Guiana - Lab288 P1 (version 2) (version 2) | ecosystem: Host-associated > Arthropoda: Insects >...
AAATAAATCAAACATCAATACATAGTATCACACAGAAGCTAATTCTTGTTTGTTCCAAGTCAGGAACAAGACAGTATTACATACACAATACCAAACAATGCAGTGCTAAAATATAACAAGGTAAAAGCAATTTATAGACTGCATAGTATATGCCAAGCAGCTTGAATTACCTACAGTGAAAGGAATTTAGACTATCAAATGTCCTAGACAATAAGGCGGAGCATGCAATACATTACAGTACAATAGAAAATTGATGGAAACACAATACAGCAGTATAATAAATTTGTATACAGAAGACTAAACAACACAAGTAACAACTTTGCTGTACTGTATTGACAAACTGTAGAATGCCACACTGCTTTAGTGTATTTAATTTTCATTGAAAGCTTTAGAAGTTATTGTAATATTTATAAATGCATGTAATGTTGAAATTGTTTGTTGTGTGTTGTCATGTGTTCGTTATAAAATAATTCAATTAAGGTCTTAAATGGTTTAGTTTCTAAGTAATTTCTGGTTGCAGTTCATTGGTTTTTCATGTAGATGTTTGTGATAAAATTTATCGTCAATTTATTATTGAATGTGTATTTGAGCAATAAATGTTCTTAATTTTGATGTATGGCATTATATGGCATCATTGAAAATTCTTCTCTTCATACATGTGCCCTTAATTAACTCACAATGTATCTACAGCACTGATCAATTGAGTTGCCCTCCCGTTACAGAGACATTTGCAAAACATGCCCTCAACTTACACAGACATCCCTGAAATGGAAGAGTAGTGTGATTTATCAGCTGTAACTGTTTATTGGGTTCACCTGTGGGGACACCCACATGTCATTCCATCTCCTATTCAATCCTGTTTCATCTCACAGCTCTCCTTCCTCTGTCCATACACCAATCAACACTCGACCTAGTCAACAGCATCTTAACCACCACAACAAACCACTCTCTCACTCCCTCCACAAACAAAGGTAACAGCCCCTGACAAGAAGAACTACCTTCTGGAAGCCACGCCCATCAGCTCTGCCAACCAGCCAATGGCAGAGCAGGCTGACCAGCAGTGACCTGTATAAAAGAAGCCATCTGACCAGCGAAAAGCAGTTCATTTGGAAGGAGTAAATTGTCTCTGACACATCAAGAAAGAATCCCAGCAAGGTTACATCAAGACAGGAGGCACGACGCCCGAATGCCCGCCCACGATGCCTTGTGGGCCGGGCACACCACCGCTCATCCCGGCATACAGCAAGCAGCCCTCAGCCAGCAACAACACCGGCCACTAGCTGCCGAGGTTCACCGTGGCCCTCAGGTCAAGCCCAGCCGTGTATCAAGCAGTACTGCATGACCAGATGCTTCTCCACGACATCGCACCGTAGAGATGCTGACCGAGCGGACCAGTCGCTTCTCATCCGGCAGGTTTTTCACACTACATGCCCTGCTGCAGACCATAACTATTACACCACCATTAAGTCGTCTCCATACTGTACAACTACTCTTGACACTAATAAACATTGTTATATATGTGTGATACTGGGGTTGTCTCTCTGAACAATCCTACAGCATCCCACACACCGATCAGAGAGAGTGTGGCACACAGTCCACAGGCTTTGATATAAGCAATAACACAAAGCATCTTGAGAGAAGCTGAACAACTTTCACAGTAAGAGTTTATATTTAAAAAAGCAGAAAAATGCACATTGCCAATGGCAGAGCAGGCTGACCAGCAGTTACCTGTATAAAAGAAGCCATCTGACCAGCAGTATCTGTTCGATTCTTGCCGAGTAAGGATGTGTGCCTTTCGCTCCGCCTGACGCTTGCGATATTAACAACGTAACCAACCTCGTTTAGTGTCGGCCATCCTAATATTAGTATTGACATCACCCATATGAGGAACGTATACCCAGTAATTGTTAAATGCGAAAAACAGCCTACAAATTCAACACTGTGAGTCTACAGCAACAATGGCGTATATGCAGGGCCAAGAGCCCATGCAGTATACTCAGCCTGAAGCAGAGGGATCATTCGACCATTCTCACCAAAAATCGAGTGTGATGCAGCAGACCCAGCTCCCACAGCAAAGGACGCCCAACTATAACCAAAAACAGCAAATATGTTCCCGTGTGTCCTCAGCAACAATGGTATATCTCTGAATTTACTATAAACTGGTTCTTATTTTTCATCACAAAGAGCATAACAGAAAGTATATACTGAGATGACAAAGGTAATATCTTCAATTTCCTAAATAGATTCCTACATGCAACCCTTTTTTTTAAACCCTAGCATAATTCTAATTATATTCTTTGAACAGTAATCATAGACAAATTTAAGGCATTCTTTTTTTCCTATGGAAAAAAAAACACATAAAAACCTGACATTAAATGCAATACAATACAGTACAATTCGTGGACCATGACTAATGGAAAATCTGAACAGTCGTGATGACTGAAGCGCTGGATTGCAAAGTGACATTATTTGCCAGAATGAACAATGGACTCTGTATTACATTTGTATACATCACCAATAACAAATGAGGCCCTTCCTGCATGTGTCAAGTATTAATTAATCTATACTTACTTTCAAGGGACATAAACAAGAGCAATGATATATTGACATAAGATATTACTGTATTTTAATGTGTGCTATTAACATGGCATAACATTTCTAATCACACATATATTAACACACCATCCTTGAGGGTCACATATTTCTGCTGCAACGTGAAGGGTGAATATTTTATTAAACAGGCAAAATATATAAATGTATCAAATGGTTTTATTACATTATTTATTAATGAATGACACAGCAGCATTAATAATGTTTTTAAAATTAAATCTTCACCACTTACAAATAAACCTGTCAATTACTTACTGTCTGGTCATCCATACATCCTTATCAACATCCACCCTCTAATCCTGACACCTCGCCACCTAGTCACACCTAAGCAAGGCTAACCCATTTCAACCCACAAGTCAGAGTTCATTCACAGTTACAAACTGTGCAGTAAAAAAAAGTATCACACTATCAGGCTGCAATTTGCCATAGCACGAATGATGCCCAAAGTTGGCCACATTTCTGCATCATGTCCTGATGAACTGTAGGGCTCATCAAGCCTTCTTATCAAGAGTTACTTGGGATCTATCCTCTGTGCGAGGCAGACCACCCATCTTCATTTAGTAATGAGATGTAGAACATGTACAGCTATACCTACATGCACACATAGGTATCCATGGCCTCGTATTTAAGACACAGTGACAACTGAATATGAAAATTTTTTGGTCCTCTATTACCTCTAATCTATGGCATGCCCAAAACAAAGTTTATGTATGTGCAATAAAATAGTTTATCATAACAACTGGCACACAACATGAAATACGTGGTATATATCTCATTAAGAATTAACACCTTGATCTGAACTGTATAGAGATATGTTGCATAATAATTTGAATTCAAGGTAAGTAATTAAAGACCCATGGAGTGCGCTGTGTTTATGAGTTACCATCTCTGTTAACCATGTAATGCCACTAGCACATATCTCAAAGCTTTATATATTTCCAAGTGGGATATTACTCCACTTATTAAACTACATTATGCAGAAAATTGTGTCAAGTTCCACTGCACAGTTGCACCAGGGCCCCAGGGGTCCCATGTCTTTTATAATAAAATACATATATGCAAAAAGTTAATCTTTTCTTTCATCCCCCAATCCATTCATATTCAAATATCCTGCAAGAATGTGCATATTAGAAGAAGACTTATTGATACAGGTATGCTAGAGCCCCAGACTAACTGAATGTGTCACTTGTCATGTAGTTGTATCAGAAATGAAAGACTGATAAATATTAAAAAAAAAAAAGGACTTCAGTTTTTTTAGTAAAATGACAAAATGCGTTATATTCTAATACAGCTAAAATTATATTTCATGGTGTCCACCAGCCAACACTCAGTATAAAAAATGTATCTCAATGCAAATTACTTTCAACAGTATAATGAAGTGTTAGTTCATGTTAGAAAGCATGAAACTGCACTTTAGTAAATAAATGTGTAAGTGGCGCTAGACAGTGCTCTGCCAGTTGGAACCAAATCCACAGGCTGTGTCAGAGTCGGAGTCTACCGTTGCCTCTCTGGAACTAGTTCTAGACTCACTAGGGGGTGTGCTGGGCATGCTGTGACTCATAGCAAAGTCCTGTGCTCGCTTTGATCGTCTTTTCTTAATAGGAGCAAACTTCGGAGGAGGCATCAGGTGTATATCAACCTGAAACAGCATAAAACCAACTTCCAACTGTACAATACAACAGTAACACAGAAGAGAAGTGTGGGCAGTAACAGAAAAAGGGACTGAGGCTGATGATACGTGTTTTATGAAGTTTCCAGCAAGAGATTCATTCTGAGAGAAAAAAAAGTGTGATGCAGATAACAGAGAGGAGCTACAGTAGAATTTTAGGAAGAAAACATATTACAGAAATAGACACTATGAAGAAGTTCAAAAACAGGAAGACAACAACTTCCCAAAGAGAGCTTTTCAAAAAGAAAGTGGAATACATATGATAATTACTTTTGATTGGAATCTCTCTTTGTATCTGTCTGGATAGAATTGGTATACAACACTTCAAAGGCTGCCTCTGTCTCCACCTACAGGTTGATGACAAGGGAACTAGCCCAGTTTCAAAACCTAGCCTTACTTAAAGATCTATGCATAGCATGGCCCAATTCCCACTACAAGTACACTCAGGGTCTGCCCATGGTCAGGGAAAATATTCTTAGCTTGCATTTCAAAGCATCTCTTCATGATCATACTACGCCTTGAACGTCATCACCAGTATGGACACTCCTATCCCAACTCAGAATATTTGACTAGGACATCATTGGAGCATAACTGTCCCTAGAGTGTGCATCAGGCTTATGAGTAATTCTTGTTACATGTAGACACACACCATATAGCTGCTGAGGTGCGTCTTGAAACAAAAATGAGAAACACCAAATAGCTTCTTCATGCCCATCTGTCCATAATTAAAGGTGACTGAACTACCAAAAAGATTTATACGAAACTTGGTATGGTAGACCATCAAGAAATTCTGTTGGACTGATCTAGTTGTGTTTAAATTTGATTAATTTAAAGAGCCGCCTATACTTAACTGATTTAATAAGCTTTGATGTACTTGTTACAGGCCTGAAATTATTACCACATGTACGTTGCGTTCATTTAATTTTAAAACATATTTTACTTATGAGCCAAAATAAGGAAATGCATATCTTTTCATGTTCTTTATACATATATAAATTGCCAATTTATTGAGGTGCTATTACCATACATCATTTCAGGACCCCAAATTAAATGGTGTAGGTGGCATTCTAACCTCACAAGATGTATTTTGCCATACTGTAATTACTGATAGTAAAAAATTAAAAGTTTACAACAATGGGAAGGCCTTCAATGACACAATATCCATACAAAGTTTCATGAAAATGGGTCAGAGTAATAACACATTAGGCCCTAAACAATATACGAATAAAAGTCACCTTCCAGAAAATAACTAACGGTACAAAGTGTGCACAACCAAAGTGTTATCTAATTTGGTACAAACTGCCGGCCATCTAGGCAATGTGATTTAATTTACAACACAATGAATAACCTAAACAGTGGATAGATGTTACATGTACATGAAATTCACAATTAAGGCCAAAGGTGCACTTATCCATTCTTCTTCTCCTCAACTGAACAGCACAGAATGTCCAAAGGAAGTATTCCCAAGATGACACAAAATCACTATCATAGACCTTCAGAACCATGAACATCACTATTTTTCTCTGTGTTGTTACCTGCTGGATGTTGTCAGCAGAGCCCCATGTTTTATGCAGTTTCTCACTGCTTTGCCCAACACCCAGGAAGTTGCTGAATGCTTCAGTTGTCCTCTTGACTCTCACATTCAAGGAGCCAATTCTCAAGAAGCGCAAGTCCTTTTCTGCAATGAGAATATACAATTCACACACACAGTATTATACAAATAGTATACAAGAGTACAAAAATCTTACTTTATTAGATATTATGTCAGAAATAAGGCAAAGGAGCCCCAGAGAATGCCATAAAGGCAAACGGGGAAGTAGATGTATAGCACCACTCATTGTTACTCTTGGCATTAGATGGTTGTAATTGGCGAGCTTCACGTCCAGGACGCTTTGCTCCCCGGGGAAACAGCCCTCAATACCCGGTGATATGAGGCTGGGTGCACTCCACAGCCAGTACAATCACATTTGGGAGAAGAAAAAAATCTCACCTGCTGGGAATGGTACCACATTTCTTCAGTTGCACAGACCATAGGCTGATCACTACAAAGACTGTGCTATCCAGACTCCTTCCTTGTATGTACCATGGGTTATATCTGTATTTGGATATGGCAATGCAGAACTGGTCCTATTGCTGGTGGGTTTTCATGTACAGATAAAATTATAGCTATTCTTTTCACATACTGCCTTACAACAGGTCCAGTGCCCCTTCCACATCAAGTCCTCCACACAATGTGATCTCTTTCTTCCAGTACCTTCCAGTTTCCTTAAGACCATCCAGTAGCTGCATATGTCTTATTCCTCATCTTCCCGTCACTTCTATCCTTCCTTCTATCTTACCTTCAACAATTATTATCGTAAACCAAATGTAAATTACTAATTCTTTACTGTCACTTTGACATCCTGTGTGTTTTTCATCGTTCTTATCTCTTGTTAATAAAATAACTTTATTTCTATACTATAAATGAGAAAGTAATCATTACAGAGAGGCTAATAGGATAATTACTAATAATATCTGACCATTACTGTGTGCATTTGCATACATGCAAGGGTGGAATTTTGCCCATTCTTGATGGCAGAAGTGAGCCACATTGACTTATTGGACTGCTTGGCCCTTCAAAATGGGACCAATAAGCTGTCCCTCATATATGGATGTCACTGCAAACTCTACTACTTGCAGTACTAATATAATATTTCAGTTAAATCGGTGCTTGCAAAATTTCATTTTTAAATAACAATACCTTTTCAATTTTAATACATTACACTGGAAAGCCACTCTACCTGCATGTTTTTTCCTTGCTTTGATTTCTGAAAGCAAAAGAATACAACACTTTTAAGTATAATGTAACAACAAAGTGAAAAAAATGAAGTAAGACTATGCCTCTTGGCTTCCTTGTTAACTTGATTAAGGGTACTTTAATCACGTTAAACCTCTTAATGCTCATAAAAGCTTCCTTGATCTGTATTAAAATTAGCATTGTAAAAAACAATGGGCAACTTTCACTCTAAAAGTCAAAATGGCCAAGAAACTGCAAAATGTGGCAAAGCCTGGATATTTGTACTACATATGTGTGACAGAAGAAACCATTTTGCAATAATTTGCCTCCAAGAGTTAAGAAAACCAATGTTGAGTATAGTTAACAACTTCTGTAACATAAAAGATAGGATAAAAGATGGACAGCAACATACACACTGTTCCAGAAATTTTTAGTTATGTATTACAGATTCTAGAGACATATGTACTTCATTCTAGTGCCAGAGGGTCATGGTCAACCTCTGTTCTTGTCTTGAAGAAAATTATACTGCTAACTCACAAGCATTTTTTCAGTGGCCCAAACCAGGGTGGGAAATGATACGTTACTTGTAAGCCAGATGGGGATATTTAAAAGTGACTGCAGAGTAAAATGTCTCTGAAATGGTAATTAAAAGATAATTATTCAAACTAAAACCTATGATGGTGGGGATGACTTCCAGATATGGAGGGTAGCTATGAACATTTTAAATAAGTAGTCTCAGACATCTGACAATAGGTGGTCTGCCAGCCTGGCGGGTTGAACAATGGGGTGGTAACAGCTCCTGCCCATAACAAATGAGTATGCTATGAAATGTTACACGGAAAGTCTATGCAAACTAAACAAACATATTTTATGGGCACAGCAACAAGCATACAAACAACAAGTTAAAGATGACATGGTATCTGAAACTTGGATTGGGTTTTCAGGGTTAAGGTACAAAGTAAAGTGAGTCTGGATTGGGTCAATCACAAATTTCTCGTTCAAAGTGGTGGTAAGTACATAGGCCTACATTAAACGTGAAAAGTATACATTACTTATCAAAACCTTAAATTGTTTTATGGTTATGCTGTTTTATATGTGCTATGGATCAGACAATAAAACTTGATGCAGGGCTACATGAATAACTGAGCACTGTTATCGAACACATCTTACTCTCCCATCATGAAGGTGCAAGGAGGATACACAGAACATACAGAACCTGGATTGCTTGATACTTAAGCTGAACTAATAACTAATACACTGTGTATAACACTTTATTTATAATAATGTTATAATTACAAAATTTAATACTATTCTAATTCTATCAGAGTCATAACATTTTGCGGGATAACTGAAATGTGATCTTACCTCAAACTCCCAAGCATCTGCCTTCTGCAAGCATGCACAGCCAGCAATTCTACTAAAAACATGCATCCCACACTTGTTACAGTGGCTGCACTTCCAGCAACAGACTACAAGAAGTAGGCAAGGCTCACAAACACATTAGTAATTCTACAGAAAATAACGAATTGTGATGTAAACTAATGTACAATTATTGAACAGTGATAGTTGTGCTACTTTTGAAACCATAAATGTGTGCATATATACACCATATTGATGGGAAAACTATTCTCCACATGAATAAATACTGCATCACCTTATGAGAATAGTATTAACAAAGTTTCAAAATATACAGCAATGCAATTACACATAATTTCCATATGCATTGTTTGCAATTTTGTGTACATTCTGGGCTTCGATATTTATTGTACAGAAGAAAATCTACTTATGTAAAGGGAATCACACACACTGCTGTAACATATTAAATGGTTTTTGTTGTATTTTGTTTAAAAAAATTACATTTAAAAATATTTCAAACTAAAACTTTAGACGTTAATAAGACCTGTATATTACACCATTAGCAAAATTTACAAACACAAGAGACAAAAGAATTATGATGTCCCAATTATGATTTAGCATATGAAGCTTTAAAATGAATATTTAATTTAACTATGTTGTCTTGTTATGCCCAGAAAATGAATAACATAACTCACATGACAATCATGATATATGGTTTAAGAAATATTTATGCACACAGTCTGAACATCTGAAACACTTAAGCCTTCACAGTAAACGTTCAACAAGGTGGGAAATCATAGTACAAGCCTGTTTTGTCCAATTATTAAAACTTGGAGTTAGCTCTCAAATTAAAATACTTGCATTTAAACACGTGATTAAAGTGATAAACACAGGCAATGGAAGTCAAAAGGAAAGAAGACTGTAATTACAGATAATGTAATATTTCAAACTTACACATGTGTACAAGCATATGTAAAAATGCAGTTTATTTAAATTTTGTTACAGTAGGATGTCTACAAGCATAAAACACAGAAACACTAATCATAATACTGCCATATATGTATCTGGCTCTCATTAAGTAAAAAGGCAATTGCATAATTGGTTACATAATCCCAGCTGACTATGCAAATGAGCATATTTTGACTAAAATTACTGAAGAGCCCAGTTTCAACATTTACTTCGGTCAAAACAACAACATATGACCTCATATTTTCAACTCACACATTTTAATTACAGATATATGGCACTTTAAAATGAAATCATTTCTCTAAATAAATGTTTGCGAATGAAATGCCTACTTCACGCTGTCTTATGACAGACTTTCTCTAATCTGTTGTCTGTACTATACAGAGGCACAACACACTCAATGTAACTTAGAGAAGTGCTTAATGAATGCTTGTGATAGCCAGGTTCTGTTACTACTTCTGATGGTAAAAACTGAGTTTGGTTTTGTGCTCAAGAGACAAATACTAAAAGTTTTGTGCACATCAGATTAAATAATTATTATCCTTTATGACTGAAATTTTTTAGTGTTTGGAAAACTGCTTTATATTGTAAGTGGACTGTATAACTGAGAATTCATTACCCCATGGTGTAGTAACAATGAGCCCAACTTGTGGGCAATATGAAAGGCTGGAAGCTACCTCACAGACTGTCTGGACAATTTCTGGGAAGTTTTTACCCTTTTCAGCATTTGAATAAGATTTCAAGGCCATGAGGCATGTTACTGCAAGACAGTCTTAAAGGACTAATTAATTTATTCACTTCTTTGTTATGAAAAAACGCATACTGGTTGCAGATACTAAATAAAACAGCACAAAACAAGACAATGAAAATAGATGGGTAACAAGAAAGTTTAATTGACTTAATAGTGTACTGTTTCAACCGAACAGGTTTTACAATGTTGGTATATTTTAAAGCATTACATACTGAGGATAGCCTCAAAGACCTTATTCTTAACAGCAGTGTCCAGGCTGTGATTCAAATTGAATGTCTCTTAAACATAACTTTTAGAGCACTACCACAAAACCAAGCATGGATGGGAAAAACAAGAAATCCAGAATTATGACAGGAGAAACTCTAGGAAACTGGCGACTTAGAATTCTGGGAAGGAGATATGGGGAAGTGGGAGGATAATAGAATAAATGTTACAAAACGGGTTGTTAGGATGAGATGTGAATGGAACTGGCTCTGCATCATTTCACACCCAGTGACAAGTTTTAATACTGGTGGAGCTGAGACACAAGGTCCTATTACAAGTGTTTGATGGTTAATTAGAAAGGATGGGGAAACAGGCAGTTGCAGTCTGTTTCAAAACAATAATATTATGATGATGAATCATCCAAACAGACTGATATATTCATATCTTCAACAAGGATGTAACCAATGTTGAAACTAGTCTAGTCAGTGAGTATATGTTTATACATAAAATACAAAGCATAATGCAGGACAAAAACTTGAAAACATAGCCAAATCCTGTAACATCAACAATATACTACTTAAACAGGCATTACAGACTGGCAAGATTCAAGTACTTAGACAAACGTGTCTTCCTACGGTACCGTTTTACTTGCCTTAGTGTACCGGCCGCTACAAGTCCTACAAAAAGAGAGACAGATTCAGATGCTTAGAAACAGGTACACAAGATTAAACCTCAGAAAGACTGACCATTGGAAAGTTCATGAAACTTGCTAATGATGAGGTACTGTCATGAGCAAATTCCTTCTTGGAGGAAATAGGTACCTACAAAATTTCTGTATTTTGTAACACAGTTCTCATACTGTTATATAAAAAATGTTGTTCCCAAAATCCAATAGTAAATTTAAACTGGCTTTGGCACAGATTGTTAGGCACCAATCCAACCATGGAGACCATAGTGCAGTGGTGTGACAGTTCATAGAGAGGACAAGGACTGCTGGACTCTAAATTCATGAAGACACTACACGCCTTGCAAACATCAGTAACTATGTACAAATGAACACATTGTGAGATCCCACAACAGTTGTATCTGAAGAGGTCAATTACAAGTCTGGCACATACTCAGCAACAACTGACACTTAGCTTGTCTAACAGTCAGGAAATTCAGGTTGATCATTTTAAATCACTGATATTATCACATCAGTATATACTCATTGTACAAGATCCATTTGTAATTCCTGCAGGTATCTTGCCTCTGGTCCAGGAGTTTTTAAATCAACCGACCCCTTAAAGTATGGAGGTTAAGAATGATTACATCTACACTTCCACCCACTTGTACGTTTTAATGGCATGCAGAGGGTCAAATTCAGCTTTGTACTGATTAAGGTATCACTTTTAAGAAATTCAAATGGCATATATGTAGTCCTTACTATACACTTAAATTTTATGAAGACAATGAGATTTGTCTGTACAGGAAAATTGGCTAAATGCGCTCTCACACACTTACCATTTCATGGATGTGTTCGTCAGTTTGTTGACAGATGAATATGATTGGGATTGACTGTAGAGAGTTTAATGTGGTCACTAGTATGTATAAAAGACCCAATCTTATATTGAGTAAATCACAGGGAAAAATCATTTGCAACCGAAAACAGTAAGAACCCTACATGACATTACACCAATAAATCTCATAGCATTTAATGGCTTATGTTATCAGAAGACATATACTTATGCTGTCTTTACAGCTATATTATTATCCCTCTCTTTTCATCATCATTATCATCATATATCTTTCATGGATTTGGGTCACTTGTTGACCCGTTCTGGTCTCACGTATCCAGAAGTCTCTTCAAAGGTCTACCATAATTCCTTCTGCCAGATGGGCCAAATGTCAGTGTTCAATGTATATACAGCTGGAGAGAGAGAACTTATAATATGACCAGTAAGAACTGGTTGAGCATTTTTACAAAGAAAATTACACATGTGGGGATGGTGATGTTGAATGTGACCCAATTAACAAACAGTCAGATAAAGAAGAGTTGAAATGCCTCTGTAATTTGAATACTGGCCGGAGTGTGAATGAGATAGATTTCATGATACAGGATCTCTCTTAGAAAGCTGCCAATATGACAGTGATAAAAAAGGTTGCTATTATGGAACCCCACAGAAAATTCCACTACTGAACTCTACCCTGATCCACCTAACCTAGTCACTTCTTTCATATATATTTTATTTCTTTAAGATCCATTTTAATGTTGTTCTACCCCCATGTGCATGAAGTGCAGGTTTTATAACTAAAATTTTGTGAACATTTTGCATCTCCCTCGCTGAATTATTTTTTTCAGTTTCTTATTACTTCATGCTTTCATGAACCATATATACTCCTATCAGTTCGTTCTCAGATGCTTTCGACCTGCTGATGAGCAGTCAACACAATATTTCATGAAAATTATATTCTCCATTTTGTGTGTAATGCATGACAGTTCCTGAATGAATGGTCAGTCTTTCCAAAGAACTTTAAAAATTCTCTCCCAGTAAAAGAAAACAAACCACTATGACTGTAACATTACACTAAGAAGCTTTAGCAATGCAATGAAAGAAAAAAAAAACACATTCCATAATATATAACCAACACCTGTAGTGTTATGTTATGTTATGTTAAACAACTCTTGAGTGTCTTTAGAATAATCAAGTGACAATGGAAAGATCAGAGGTGTAAATAAAGTAACACAATAAAGTTCTCCATTGTTGACAAACCTTTTGCAGGTCAAGAAATTTCTAAGCCAGTTGAATCTAGTAATATTGTGTAATTTTAGTCAAAATTATCAGTACTCTTAAATCATACACACTTTCATCCCATTCACTGTCACTGACCTTTCTTCAGTACAAAAACATATAAAGAAATATACTTAGGCGCAGGATGGAAAAAAATTACCCTATGTTAATTTTATTTACTTGCTTTTAAAACGTAATGCATTAATTAATGAACTTATTTTATGAGTTATGCTTGTCATGTATCAAATATTCGAATACCAGTACAGTATTAAAGAATATGGGTTAATTATTTTATTATGCTATATATATATAAAACCAGTGTTTGAAATGAAACAAAGATGAAGAATGGTAATTATTGCACAGTTCTAAAACAGACCATAAGAGAAGCAGAAATTTCTGCTAATCCAAATTTGGAACTACAATCACACTGTAGTTTTGTTACTGCTGATTTGGACAGATATTCTATTTTAATAACAGACATGAATTGCAATATCTTAACCTGTTGCAAATACACAGGTCCTACACGGTTATATCAAATATCTTATTACATAAAACATGTGTCTTGAGATATTTAACAGACTTCTAACATTTCATGAATTGGCATAACTGCATATACATAAGACTAGTTATCAATAGGCTGATAGACAGTATTTCATGTTATAATACTTATATTAGTGGCAGTGGCAGTGGCAGTGAAATACCATGCATTTGTGTATTATTACAGGTAGTGAAATTAAAGACAGACCATTAGGGTAGTCAGAATCACAGCCTTCTTAAGCACTGGACTGACCTTACCAAATGCATGATACACCAGCTCCCAGTTCCTGCTACTCACTCAAGATACATGTAATGCTTCTACATCCTTCTCCTATGTATGGTGGCACAAGTACTGATCAGGATCATCAAGACTGCTGTAACTTCACATCCATCACATGAATCACCCTTCAATACCTCTACATACGTGCGTTTACAAATAAGGTTAAGTTCTGCTGGTCTGTCAGAGTTCATTGTGTTTGTTTCTTTCTAATCATCTATATTACCATTTGGGGGGGGATTGTTCCTTTGGCATACTGTAGTGTTAATTTTGATTCATTTAATGCATACTTATGGAATCAACAAACATTTCCTAACATCTTTGCCCTGTTAAATGCAAGTGTTAGTTCCAGGAATTTAAATCACTTTATGAAATTTTAAATAGGTCCAACTTCTGACTTTTGAAATTTACTGTTTAATGTTCCACATATTCCTGAACACAAGCAATTAAAAATAGCTACAAATAACATTTATTTCTTTAAGCATAATGCAATATTCTTATCATGAAGCTGATGACATCAGCATTAACATTTTGTCCACACAGCAAATAAATAAGCACTACAGCACCATGTAAACATACCACTCACATGTAACCCTACAACATGTACTGAGTAGGCCTTATTATCCTCACTGAACATGATGATTACATGTTCAGCATTCCTACTGCATATTCAGGAGAATCCAGATTTGTTCTCAGCTTGACTGAGTTATTGTGTAGATTTTTTTCCTCAGTCCTTCCAGGGGACTGTACCCTCCATTAGCACCTTCATATCAATTATGATCACTTCCTGTCCATCCTTCCCAATTTATCATTCACAGTCATACTCCAGTTTGGCACATATAACCAACAGAGTTTAGATATCTTGTTAAGCTTTTGAGGTGTTGATACTTTTTTGTGTGATGCTGACCTGGGACAAGTTACTCTGTTTCAATTGCAGAACTGCAGACTCAGCCAGACAAAGTACTGAAGATGGAGTTCCCAAATGCTGGATGTGAATCAGAAGTCATTTATGTGAACATATAAAAACTACCAAACTCATGAAAGTTTATCTGTTTCTACTTCTTGATTTTAGGTATTGTCAGACTGGGTGCAAAAAGGAATGAAAGGGAGGCTTAAATCATCTAAAGAACAAAGCTGCTCTCCAAAGCAGCATTTGTAAAGCATTAGAATTTCTGTGTTAAACTGCTATTCAGAACACTGTAAAATAATGGCAAAGCGTGCTTTAGCAATTTAAATCTGAGTGGTAAGTATACATACCACCAGTTACATTAAGAAACTCTGAATTCACCATACAGTATATGTACATTTGTATGTGTATGTATGTTCTGTACAATTCTCACAATCAACACTAATTACCAAACAGCATGAACTGAATGGTCTTTTTAGTGAACTAGGACTGTGTTCGCTGTGAGGCACAACATGAATTTTATTACTATCAGGGGTAATTTCAGTCTTCAGAGACTTAAACAGGTTACACATCTGGCACTAAGTGCACAGTGAACATGTAAAACAAACTACAGTCCACTTTACCTTCCTCACAAGGTTTTCACATTGCAGTTGTAGAACAATGTCAACTGCTTCAGTAAACACATTTCTCACTGCTTGTCACAACTGCATAGGTTATACAGAACTCAAACGTAAGGGTAAGTGCAAATGATGGATTTGGTGGGATGGGAAAGGAAGCAGATTGGTCTCTTTTTGAAGTAATTTTATCCATTTCCTCTGAAAGGACAGTGCAAAGCCATGAGAAACATTTTGATTACCTGGTTACTGCATAAAGAACAAACCTGTGATCTCCCAAGTAGGAGACAGGACTGCTAGCAACTCAAACATAAGCTTAAGATTGCTTGTGCTGTAAATAGTGACTGAAAGACTTGCCTTATGGAAGACTTCTCGTTGTACTTGTACCACCAATTCTATGGTTAACAAAATTACAAGATGAATATTTGTTTAATTACCGTAATGCTACTTACAAGGTGCACATGCACATGCATCTGTGCAGTTGTAGCAGTCATGCTAAACACTGGCAACAAAGCTTCAAATAAAGAACTCGTGCAGCATGCATCATTTAACCACAAGAAACAGGCAGCATTCAAGACTGTAACTACTGTTCTATGAAGTAAATTATCAATTAATGTGTTGGATAAAATGTGCTTATTTTACTGAATATATATATATATTTTACTGAAAAAAAAAAATATATATATACAGGGTGTCCCAGGAGGAATGTGCCAGACTTCGGAAGGGTGTTCCTTATGTTAAAGTATACGGATATAACCCAAAACACCCATGTCCAAAGTTGAATGGTTACGAAGATAATGACCAGAGAAGTTTGAAACTTTGACAGCTGTTACACACTTATTGATTATCAAATACATATTAAAACTGGCAGGAATATGTGGTTTCTGTAATGTTAATATCTGTACTTAACATCAGACTAACTTG
>Ga0131853_10011258_pt1 | contig 16361 bp, 13 predicted proteins | sample TergutLab28metaG_FD_92764 | JGI IMG/M metagenome (GOLD analysis project Ga0131853, IMG submission 92764) | Labiotermes labralis P1 segment gut microbial communities from Petit-Saut dam, French Guiana - Lab288 P1 (version 2) (version 2) | ecosystem: Host-associated > Arthropoda: Insects >...
AAGTCTTTTTTTTTTTTACCAATTGCACCGTCCATGCTTTCTTTTTTAAAGGCATAATGCGTTGCGGGGGAAATTGCGGCATGGGTTTGGGTGTTGATTTTTTTTTTTTTGGAATATGGCTCGGGGGCGGGTTTTTTGAATTTGGGGGGGGGGGGGGACTGCAAGGGCGATAGGAGTACTGAGCTGCTAGTGTCTTCCTTCACAATGTTTCCCTGAAGATATCAGCAACACGCTCCTTCGGAACTTTGGTAGGTCTATATAGAAAAATGAGACAGTCTACCCCAAAAGTAGAAAATCATTAGACAGCACTTTGCAAACGTTGGCAAGCAGGAAGTTTAACACTCATCTCGGCTCAAAATGTTTGGCTGTGTTCAGCCAAATTTCCTGTTCTTGGGATAATACAGACTTAAAAAAGTTAAAGCATGTACATACATCAACCGCAGCCCAAGACCCTCACTTAGTACGATACCAGGACTGCCATAACATAATTATGACTCTGCATGTAGTCCTTGTCTATAAAAATCGTGTACTGCATTTTCTAACCTAATGAATTTACATGTGCGGAAGTGCTCGGAAAACACATATAAGTTCATAACAAAGGTGCACAAAGGATGCTCCTTCAAGCTGTATTAAAGGTAACCAGGTAACAACTTCCATGTTTATATGCTACACGCTATGTTGTACAAGTTCCTGTTGGGAGTGACGAACTGTCAGGAATTCATTGGTACGCACTAATGGATAAGCATACATCAGTATCGCCTTACGCTACACGCTACTGCAAAACCACATATCAGCATAATACTGTGCTACATACTACTGTGTAAACATACATCAGTACCAGTCTAATGTTCAGCGAACCTTCCGAGTTATGACATGAACTTCCAGACAAATTTGTCCACACCTACGCACTGCCCATCTCAAGTAACACCAACAAATTAAATCACATAATCATAATTTAACGACTCGAATCCTCACGCCGCAATGTCAACCAGCACGACAACCCATTCTACAGGGACACACACTGGTGCGCCATTAGGCACCTCTGATAGACACAGTGGAACAGTTACCAAAATACAGAATCAGCTTCCCACAACGTTAGCAACAGACATGAACCAGTGACAGATTTCAGAATAAAACTCTAAATTTATCAACGCAGCTTTTTAACAGGCTTAATAATTAAACTCTCAGAGGGACCACTTCAAGTTGTAACATCACAGAACCAAGTAATATAAAGTGTCCAATAACCTCTGGGGCGGTCTCAGTGGCCGAGCGGTCTAAGGCGTAGGTCTGCGGCCGCTCGTCGGCAGAGATTGTGGGTTCATCATCGGCGGCATGATTGTTTGTCTGTTGTAAGTATTGTGTGTTGTCGGGTAGAGAGGTCTCTGTGACGAGCTTATCACTCGTCCTGAGGAGTCCTACCGACTGTGGTATGTTGATGTGTGTGATCTAGAAATCTCGTGAATGAGGAGGCCCTGGACCACTGGGGGCTGTGGCGCCAAGAACAAACAAACCTATGGACATTTCAATATATGGATACGAAACATGCTGTCTCTACGAGTAGCCAGAATATGCATGTCGACGGGAGCTGAACAATGAATGGCAATACAATCCATAAAATTTAGTAAAAACAGAATATGACTAACATACACAGACACAATATGAAAATTCTGTACCTATTACTTAATTTCAACAGTGAAAGCCAAGTGGGTCGTTTTTATTGTAACAGAAAGGACGTCAAGACTTGGGATCCTTCCAGCAGTACCTGGATTTTCTCCCTGACGTTGGCCGATAAACGTATTTGAAATATAAAAATTGTGTTGTATAATATATTATATAACGCCAGTACACAACAGCATCAATATAGTAAATAATGTATGCAATAGATTACACTGTGGCTACATGTTTCGACCGCGAGCGGTCATCATCAGGCCAATAAAGAACATCTGTTAAAGGTACAGAAAGGTAGTACTCAATGGGATCCCATTTCGTTTACATTTGTGGGCCTCAATATGGTTGCTATTGAGGCTACTGAGGCCCACAACAGACACAGCATTTGAAGATATTTTTCTATTTGATTACCGCTCAAATTTTAATAGTTTTAAATGTAAACAAGAACTCTTCATACATTATTTTATATTCCAAATGTAAACGAAATGGGACCCCATTGAGTACTACTTTTCTGTACCTTTAACAATGTTCTTTATTGGCCTGATGATGACCGCTCGCGGTCGAAACATGCAGCCACAGTGTAATCTATTGCATACATTATTTACTATATTGATGTTGTTGTGTACTGACGTTATATAATATATTATACAATTGTTATTGCACAACGGGATGGCTTCTGTCAAAAAAAATTTTTAAAAAATAAAAATTGTGTGCTTTGTTGGCTGCACTGTTAGTTAAAGATTTATTACAAAATTACGTTCCCAATACGATTTTCATTATGGGTTTTGCCGTCTACCACATTTCATCGCTCCATGTATAGTCTCCGTATTCTTTGGCTCACCTCCTTTCTTTCAAAGATTCCATCTCTCTATGCGGGTTCCCAGTAACTCCAAACACAACGCCCGAGGGATTTCTCTTCTAACCCAAGCGTCCTACACTCCCTATTCATGAAACTGTGGTGCTGTGCTTGTGTGTCAACTTACCACACGACATTAGTACACAAAGGCTCCCAAGTCATTATGGCCAAATTTCCAGGCCACAAAGCAACACAAAATAACAAAAACAAAAATCTACCTTTTCTCCTCACAAGCATTCATACTATTTCTCTCAAAATTTTAATGTAGACAGTAGGGAATATTTCATGGCATCTGAACCTCATACTCCAAATCTTACTCAAAGACGCATATTACTGTAATAACTCCCTTTTCATTTACATATTCATCGTACGTTAATTAAAGTTTAAACATATATACAGTCTCAACCAAATATTATTCTGGTGACAAAAAACACGTCCTAGAAGCGAATAATTAACATACAAGATTCAATTCTTTTGTGGTTTGAAGATGGTGTAAGATATTTCGAAGAACTCTTCATATGTCATAATTTTCCCATCGTCTATTACAGTGTTTCTCAACCTTCGTGAGACCGCGGCCCGGTAAATTCTTTTTTCATGAGACGAGGGCCTGGTTCCAACAAATTTACTCGCAAATACCTTACCAAATTTTTTTTAAGTTCATACATTAAAATAACATTAAGTACTAATAATTAATTATGGCATAATCATAAAAAGCATTAGTACACTTATGTATACGGTGTGGCATGGTGACAAATATAAAATTACATTTAAATTACTTATCAATCACTGGACTTATGAAATCATGTAGCATATTGTAATTCCTCAGGCCAACATCTGGGTCTGAGCTTTTCGACACATTCACGAATATTATTCTCCTCAGAATATTTCCATTATGAAATACTTATTCATGAAAAATTCTTAGAAAACTAAAATGACAAACTCCAGGAGAACTTCTCGCGGTCCGATATAATTGATGCCAGGGACCGGTACCGGGTCGCGGCCCGGCGGTTGAGAAACACTGGTCTATTACATATTTGAAGCACTACGCTTCCGAAGCTGTTCCAGCTACCATCCTCAGGCGCAAACATAGTTGGTGGACCATGTAGAAGGAGCTACTCTCATTTACTAGACACTTCAGTCACTTCAATTGGCCAAGACATGCCCCCACAAAGATCTGGTTTCCGACAAATCTTGGAAAGTTGAACTGATTACTGTGCCCAATGATTGACAAGAGCTCTTCTTAAGGGGTCCACCCGACAGATTACTATCTGAGGACCGAAGCACAGCTGGCTTCGGAAAAGCAGTGTTTTAATTATGCACAGATAACAGAAGACAGAAAATTCCAAAATAGGAGAGTAGTTCGAAATATGGAATATCTTGACGCAGCCGAGAAGATAATATTCAGGTGATCTTCGAGAAATATGGCGCTTGTGTTTGTGTGTGTGTGTGTGTGTGAGTGTGTGTAATGGATTCGTATGGTTCAAAACAAGTACAGGAGGAGAGTACCTGCGCAGTCAGATAGTGACAGACGCGAGTTAACTTAGCAGCACGATGCACCACGTAATCCTCAACAGCTGTCATGAAACATAATTACACGAATTTCGTCAGCCTAATACTTCAACTCTTATTACATTTGTATTCGTAGCACTCCAAGACCTGGTGAGAACAGTGCAACTGGTTGGCAGTCACCCTTCACACTGCCGAATAAAACAGTAAAAAACTTGAAAATGCCTTAATTTTGTTGTATGATTGTATGTATAGCATATAAGCACACTGATTTCACGTAAAATGTATGTTTTATTTGTTGCAAAGTGCCACTTGTCCAAATCGTAGCTAAATTAGATACCGCCTGTCAAGTTTGGAGTAAAGGTAAAGGTAAAGTTCACACTAGAACAGGCCACGAAGGCGCAGAGGGGAAGCAGAGGTACTCTACTCTTTCTTTGACAGCGGCGATAGAAGAGGAGGGTTGTCAACGCCACGCACCGGCCGCTTTACCCCCAGGAATGACCCGGTACTCATTATACAGGTGGCTGGGTGGGCCCCATTGTCGGTCTGGACAGTTGCGGAAAATCTCGCCCCCGCCGGAATTCGATCCCCGGACAATCCAGCCCGTACCCACTTGCTATACCAACTACGCTGTCAAGTGTGGAGTAATGAACTGATTTTCGTGTATTATAAACCATGACTATAATCAGACTGTTTGTATAGTAACAAACTTTGTTCTGATATTGCCACTTTGTGACTCAGTTGTAGTTCTGAAATACAGTTAACCGTCGTCCAACGCGGGGACACGTCCGTCGTGAAGTGGCACTTTCGCTTCATACGCGCTAAACGAACTTAATATTATATGGGGTTCATGGGAAAATGGGAATGCAGCTGCGGGAAGTAAATAAATAATAAATACACACATATAGTATAATATTTATGTGTATAATATTGTTTGTAGAGACTAAACGTAGGGGAGGAGAGGGGGGGTGAGGGAAGTGCGGGATGACAGTTGAGCTGAATGTTTGTACTGGAACATATGCTAAATGAAACAAACCAAGCAGCTTATACAAATACATACACGCAAAACATAAACCGACCGTAACTTTTAAAATGTAGCATGCTGCCACAGTGCATTCGGCACAACGCCTATAACCGAATTTTCCGCGCTCAAGTAATTATAGGCATTTATATTCACGCGAGTAATCGAATGCCCGTTGGACTCATCCAGGTTGGAGACTGGCTTTACTAATTTCGGAAGTCCGTTTATTGTCTAAAAGCAAGTGCATAAAAAAATTTGACCAGCATCGTGTGTCTTGCCTTTTATTTTGTCCGGCAACTTAAATAATTACATCGGTACCAATGATCAATTCTGAATGATTTTCATACAACAATTTCAACAAGCGTGAGGTTTGTCAACGCGAAATTTTAACCCGTTACATTTTTGGATAGGCCCCACACACTTATAAACTCAGACATGTGGAAGTTATTACAGTAATTTTCGCGGCGTTACGCAACGCAATAAGGTCCAAGTTAGCAAGTAGGGTTTCTCGCTTCATAAGGTGGCAACCCCAAGTTGTAGCATTCAGAGAGATAAGACGAAGTCAATACAGAAACCATCAATGGCAACCACTTCACCACATTTAAACTCAGATCTAACACTCAACTACACAAAGGAAAGTTAAACTAACAGCACGGCTGACAATAACTTGCGCTGGCACCAGAATGTCCCATCTCATACGTACGTCTACCAGCGAAGACGCTCATCGATTTCCTTGCCCTCTTCTTGTTGCTGTCGTATGTACAGTCTGTTCCACAAAGAATGGTTTCACCATTGGACATAATGCCATTAATTTGAAAAAAAGCATGTTCACTCGTGTGTCTACCTTTTCAAATGCATGACTTTGTGAATTCATATCGTCAGATAACTACACTTACCATCTGGAAAATCGCTCAACACTGAAATAAAATCTTAACGTTAACCATTACTGTAAAACTTTTAAAATTATCGAATTAAAAGATAACTTGTTTCTTGTCTGTATGAACAAGAACTTCATATTCAAGCAGCGATGCTGCCCAGCCTGATACTGTAAGACCGGCGTAATATACGGGCAGGGAGAAACCACCCAACACCTTCTATACGTAAGCATTACGAGAATCTTGGGAAGGTTCTTACCCGATCCCCGTCTAAGTATTGTGGACTGGTAAGTACTAACTTATTCCCCAGTCCTTCCAGAAGCTCTGTGGACCGTAGCTACTGGGCCTCTCACCTAATGGTGAGTCGGTTCGTGTACTCTTGAGTGCTACTGCCATAATTAACTTAACCGCCCGCCGGAAAATTCATGCAGTGTAAACCACCGCCGTAGGACTGCACACACCGTCCAGACGGGTGCTCTGATGACTAGTGTTAACCAGTGGTGGATAAAATTAGCTTAACCTATGAAACGATGTAAAGAAAGATTATGGCAGAGAGTGTCTGCGCATGAATCTCGGAATCTCAACTACATCACACAGCGAGGAACGTTGGCTTTCAACGGTGCAATTTTCCACACAAAATCAAAGACCTTATCGACCCTACGAGGAATTAATTTGCTATTCCCTTTCCCGTTCCCCCTACGTAAATGCACAAGTCGAGTTCATTAAAACATTCTTAATAACAGTTTACGATCCTCCGGTGCCTTGTACCAAATTTGTCTTCTATGGTTAGATATAAACCTATGGTCTGTGGGTTTATTTCTTTATACCAAACAATAGATGCAAACTTTCTTCTAAATTTCCACGTCTGTTAACAGGTGTAGAAATGTAGAAGAGAAACAAAAATTTACCATACTATAATAGAGGTGAACCAATCCAAACTGTGGGTTCGAATCCCGCCGCGGTCAAGGATGTCTGTCTCTTGCGAGTGTGGTGTACAGGTCTCTGCGACTAGCTGATAACTCGTCCAGAGGAGTTCTACCGACTGTGGTGATCGTTGTGTGTGATCTATAAACCTCATGAATGAGGAGGCCATAGCCCGCGTTAGGCTGCAGCGCCACAAGGAAAATATATACTAAAGATGACATCACACTACCCTGTCTGTCTCACACTACCTTACCTCATAACAGTACGTAAATGATGAGGACAATGGCGCATGACACTCTTATACACTATGTTTCTCACATCTCCAGTCGCCAGGTATCCAAAAACACCTTATGAATCTGATCAGCTCGGTTATGTTCAGTACAATCCGCTGACTGAGCAGATCCTTACTGCCATTTCACAAGGCTGGTCGCTTTTTCTAAATACAATTAACGGAACAAGTGGATATGGAAGATTTTCTACAGTCTAGTCCACTACTATACCATATGCATAACCTGACACTATCAGGAGCCTGTCGTTATTTCGACTCCTTCGTGTCGTCCATCGGGCTGATTTATTCAATTTCTGAATACATCAGTTCCTTCGATGATATTCGTTACGTGTTAAGACCAAAGAGAAGTGTGATGGAAAGTTTAACATTTAAATGTCCGTGCATCGCTAATATATTCTCAGAGTACAATCAACAAGATGCAACCTTTCTCAAATTTATTTATTTCTGTAAGACGCTCTACATGTTTCAGGCGGGTTTTCCGTCTATCATCAGGAGCATAAAACTGCACATACAGCTTCAGGCATTTGTAGACCGTTACTGCTATCTGCCGCTAGCCTGCAAGCTATCGGCAGATAGCAGTAACGGTCTACAAATGCCTGACGCTGTATGTGCAGTTTTATGCTCCTGATGATAGACGGAAAACCCGTCTGAAACATGTAGAGCGTCTTACAGAAATAAATAAATTTGAGATAGGTTGCATCTTGTTGGTTGTACTCTGAGAATGTAATAGAAAGATTTGTGTGTAATACAGGATCTCCATATACCGTGGAAGTTTCAAACTTATGGAACAGAAAAATCTCCTCTCATTATTATTATTATTGTTATTGCGCCCTATAACAGGCCATAAAGGCCCAGATGGGGTAGTAGAGGTGTCAGAGGTGTCATTATACTCTTTCTTTAGCCTCGGCGCTAGATGGAGATGGGTGATCAAACCCACGCCCTGGACGCTTTACCCCCGGGAAAAAGCCCCTATACACATTGTACAGGAGGCTGGGTGGGACCCAGGGCCGGTCTGGACGGGTGCGAAAAATCTCTCCCCCACAGAAATTCGATCCCCGGACCGTCCATCCTGTAGTGAGTCACTATTATTATTATTATTATTAATTTTATTATTAAAATTTAAAAATATATTCGACGAAGAACAGAATATTTTACTTCGTTGTGAGTTCCATTTCTACAGTTCCGCATATATCCATTCTAGTCGGCGCGCTCCAAAGTGTCTATCTCTTCTGATATTTTTTTTCCGATAACTACTGTAGCGACGTCATTTTTGACAAGTACACGTTCACATTTAACCCGTCCTCCGCAAAAATAAACGTAATGACTTTATACCCGGCTAACTGGGGGAGGGCGTCAAAGTCCACCTTCTACTGCTCACACTCACTCGCTCACTCAGTCACACTCACACACATTCATAAAGGAAACCCCGACACGGCGCCTCTCGACATAGCGCCACTCTCATTTGCCGCTCGTGATAGAAAGCAGAAATTACCTAGTTTAAAGTATTTCGATTTACCGCCACAAATAGCGGCAAACAAAGACTGGCACTATATCGGGGTTAGACTGTACTGATATTTGCAACCAGGATATTTGTATGTGAAGAATTTTTTTCGCACAATCGGAAGCAGATATTCGGATGCCGGTTCACAAACTGTGCTGAGGCTATCGTATAAATCACAGAGGAAGCGAAGAAACATCCAGTAAGCTTGCCAGTGTAGTGTTCAATACTGATAGATGGGGGTACAAACGCGGTGTGGCTTTCAGGGTGGCCTCTGCAAGACCAACCACGTGACTATATCCGAATAGAAAATCAACCTAAAACCACAACTGCGCATAACGCAGCCCAGTCTGCCTCATGTGGTGCAATCGGGACGTCACATAGAGAAACACAACATGAATCTCGAATCATGTACCTATTTAAGAATTGATACCAACCCTCATCAGGGCAGCTTGATGAATTTTGACATTCACGGTTACAGCGGTGGTAGGCCTGCAGAATCGAAAGTGCAACGGACAGTAATATACATAACGGAGGACAAAATTACATTGATCTTGGGTCAGCACGGTGTAACAGCTAGCTGTACTAGTCTGGGCATCATTGCTAGTATGATCATGTTCGCAACGTCATAAGTTGAAACTCCCGTATTATTCTAACTGGTGTTTTGTACGGGAGTGAAACTTGGTCTCTCGCACTGCAGGACGAATATGGATTGAGAGTAGATGAGTAGAGGCTGTAGAGAAAAATGTGACATGGATGATAATGAACGATAGTATGCAGGCCATATGTCTCTGGATACGGTCCAGCATCGGGATTCTTTTAAAGGAAAAAAAAAGCAGCGATGAATTTGCATGTTCCAGAAAAGACAGGAATATTATTGACCAGATTGACCAATACCAGCTTTCAATGGCCCCGCTTCATGGTGTTAAAGTGCCAAGATAGTTTTTCACTAAAAGTACCGTATCTAGAGTACACTTACATGAGTTATATATTCTACTATGTACACAAACACACACACACACACACACAGTGCACGCGCGCGTGTGTGTGACTCTGCCAAAATTCTGAAGATTAACTGAAGAATAAAATCCAACTAGATGCCACTTTATATTTTATTGTACTTCTTATAGGTTCAACATGTTTCGAGCATTACTATGCCCATCGTTAGGAGCTCGCGACTATGATGTTGTTTACCACATTGGTGGTGTCGTTCTTGGTTTGCTGTATGTTGGAGGTTAGGTGCAGTTAGGCTGGAGTGGTGTCCGGGTCGCAGGCCTGCAACCCGGACACCACTCCAGCCTAACTGCACCTAACCTCCAACATACAGCAAACCAAGAACGACACTACCAATGTGGTACACAACAACATAGTCGCGAGCTCCTGATGATGGGCATAGTAATGCTCGAAACATGTTGAGTCTATAAGAAGTACAATAAAATATCAAGTGGCATCTAGTTGGTTTTTTTATTCTTCAGTTATCACAATGATGCATCGTCCAATAAACAACAGATTCTGAAGATTAAATCAGTAACCTTATCACCCACTTACGTAGGAGATATCATGAAACGGGGTCCAAGGTACAAGAAGGGGTCCACTTCAAGGAAGCCCCTATTTATTATTTGTAACGAAAGTTAAAAGTAATTTTTAACACCGATCAAATTAACGCCATGCTGCCAGTTTGTGACAGCTGACATGTGACTGTGAATCGCATGTTTGGGAAGTAACACAACTACAAGGAGTCCTTCCGCCACGATTTCTTCAGGTTATTTCAAATGAAATTCTTATCGGATGTGGCGCCAAGCTCTCAAGGATTTAATCCACTGAAACAGGATAGAGCTAATTACTGCGCGGACGCACTGCCGGCAGTTGATTGCTGGCCACCGACCTTCAAAACGTAATGGACTTCATAGCACAAAATATTCATCTTATTTAATTGCAAGATTAGAATATGTAAGGTACGGGGGACCCAGTTGGTATCCTTAACCCGAGGCTTACAGATTTCAATTGATACCACTGATTAAAGCGTCAGCATCCAGCAAGTAAGATGTATTCTATCGTACGTACCAACATGCCAAGAAATCTCACAGTTTGCAGCACGTGAAGAGCGTAGGCCTACTTGTAACAGAAAACTGAAGAATAAAATCTAACTAGATGCCACTTATTACTTTATTATGCTTAAGTCAGGCTCAACGTGTTTCGGGCACCAATATGCCCATCATCAGGAGCTCACGACGATAGCGTTGGTTACAACATAGGCCGTCCGGTTCTGTAAAGATGTATGAAGTGGCGTTAGTGTAAGTTTTGGTATTCGTGGTGTGTATTAGGTGCGAAATTTTTTGTAGTTTTTTGTCGAGTGATCATAGTTGGTAGAAAGTGGCATCTAGCTGGATTTTATTCTTCATTTATCCAGATGATGCACGGTCCAGTACACATCAAATCTACCTGTAACAGGCCCACACACTGTGCCGAATTTCGAAAGTAATGAAAGTGTAATGGAATAAAATATTTCTCAATAAATATTTTCGTTCACTCAAGTTCAAACATAACTTGTTTATTGAACACTCATGAACACAGATCAAACAACCTATGTCTTACAAAGACCGAACTTCTTATCCTTTTTCTTGGAGGGAGGAGTGTGTACATTATATGGACATGACCTCACCGGCCAAACCGGTGCAGCCGGTTATACTTCTGACGTATATTCGGACGTTACCCCTTTAGAACCTCGACCATAACACTGACTATTCCACATAAGGAATTACATAATTTCATTAACGGCCCCCCCCCACACACACACACACACACACACACAAAAAGTCGGAAGAGTGCACTGAAATATCCCACACCGCTTTCTGCAACATCTTGATCCTACCAATCTACACTGCAGTCTGAAATACTGACAGCGAACTGTGGTATAAATCACAATATAATACTAAATAGTGTACGTCAGCACAACTACTTTATTACTCAAGGTACTTACATAGGCTAAATGTTTCGACTATAGATTAGTCATCTTCAGGCCTATGGATGTAAACACGATGGGATACCAACGTGTGCATAGCATCTTGTGACTCAAATGACAAAAATAGGCCTGAAGGTGACTAATCTATAGTCGAAACATTTAGCCTATGTAAGTACCTTGAGTAATAAAGTAGTTGTGCTGACTTACACTATTTAGTATTATATTACGTACATACGCACATCGTGATGCTTCCATTCAAATGTGGCATAAATCAGTTTGAGCTTGCAAAAGCACAGACCTTTATCCAACCCTTAATTCAGTGGCCGTTATGTGAGGTGTAGCGCACTAATTTTGCACAAAAGCTACAATCCACGTGTCAGAAATTGTAAACACGCGTATAAGTATCGAACTTGGGATTCTAGCCCACTCTATGAATGCCTTATATGCAACGTGTTACAGGGGCACTCAGACATCCGAGTACAGTGAAACCTGTCTTAAATGGACCTGGACAGAATGACAGCCTGTCTTCAGTGGAAATATTTCACAGTCCCAAGGATCTTTAACTTCAAGTACCTGTATTAAAAATACCCTGCACGGAACGGAAAAAAAAGTCCCGTCCCGTGTGGCTCCATTATAGGCTAGTTTCATTGTAACCGATTTCTTTTCGCAGAACAAACAATGTGCAAAAATATTTATTTCGAAATGCCAACACGTGCGATTACCTGCAGCTTCATAGTTGTGCCGACAATTTCCATCAACACTGTGCGACTCAACGTTTTCCCCACATCATGCGGTAATCAATGAATGCCCCCGTTTCCAAGAGTCCCAAGGCAGTAGAAAGACCCAATTCTTGGGCCCTTGGTTCACCCAGACGAAGTCCATTGCAGTTCTTTGGTTACGGTTATAAAGCAGTTAACTCTAACGATGGCAAGGCCGCCCACTTCGCTCTTCCATTTGCAACGTTGCCCCTACGGCGTGAACGACCTCTACGTCTGTGTGTTTCCAATAGAGCAGACTTCCTATTTGAAACCCTCGAGCCATCGTTATCTTCGGTTTAGAAAATATGTTTCCATTATTAAGAAATTCAGTAAAGTAATTCAAAAGAGAAAGAAAGTCAACGTCAAATGCCAGTACCGAAATGGCAGAAGAATGTACAAGTAAATATAAGAGGTTACCGAAAAGTCGATGAAGAACTCCAAGACAAAAGTCAAAGGAATTGAACCCCAGGCGTTTATCTCCCATCTTCTCCCGATATCAGATTATTACAGCACTGCGGATAAAGAGGCAGACTCAATATATATTATAGCGACTGCATGTCTCTTCTTATTCATCACACTGGCATGGTAACAGTGTTAAAGGAACGTGAAATTTATCCCTGTCCATTCCAAGAAGGCTTACAGAAGTAGTAGAGTTACAATTCTAATCACGTCCCGCCCGCTTTACCCCCGGAAAAGAAATTATTCAGCAGAAAGCTGCTTGGACGTTTCTGGACAAAAGGGAAATCTCTTGCCTCTGCCGGTATTCGAAACCCAGACCGTCCAGCATGCAGCCTAGTCACTATACCTACTAAGGTTTCCCGGCTCTGTTAGAGCTATAAGGCACCCGTGTTTCAGGACAGATTATTTACTGATTTAAGGGCGGCAACTTGCATCCTACCAACGCCCCAGACAAGGGCCCGGCCAAAGCAGAACCATATTCTATTGAACTGGTGTCTACGTGTTTGGGCAACGTATTACCTTTGTGTTATACTATACTAGTAAACAAAACAATTGTGAATACAGCCTCTACACACAACTTAATTATCATTCATTCCAACAAATATCAGCAACATGTTTCGGCTTTTAAAAAGCTACATTCAGGCTAAATACAAATCAAGGAAGGAGTATGTATGTTACGATGCCGTAAGATTGGACGAGTTCTCGTCCTATATAAAATTTAAAGTATTATAAGGGGTACGACATTAACATAAAGTTTGAAGTTGTAATAAAATCTGTAAACACGTTAAAATTTAAATTTTTAATATCATATAGTATAGTTAAAGATGTGTGGATATGTTGAGATATAAGCCAGCAGACTTGAGAGTCAATGATCAGCATGAATGTCCCACCGCAGAAGTTGTTATGATGTGATGTTTTTTTTTTTTTTTGGTGTACTGTTTGGTTGTCATTTTTATTTTCCGTTGTATGTTCAATATGATTATACTGTATATGTCGTTCATAGCATACCTGCACACGGCATATGTCGCTTGATATAAACGCGAAGGTATGTTTTATTGGCTTTCGTAGCGTGCAGTGTACTAATACTAATATACTGATAAGTCCTTAGCCCGACCAGGAAGGAAACAAGCTAATGCTTCTGTCAGAATGGCGTGAATTTCCTTCGGCCCCTTGTCTCGCAAGAAAAAAAAAACTTGATGACAGCTCGCGTCTCGATGTTGTTGAAATCACGCGCGTCCCTGACATGCTCCAGAGTTTGTTTCCTTCCTGGTAGGGCTAAGGACTTATCAGCACCCCGGTATATGGATGGATGCTGTGCACTGTTTTGCACCGTTGCCGTGTGCGCTATGTGAGTGCTGGTTGTCTAAAGAGATTCTGCACTTGCGAGTATAACTGTAGGACTAGCGTAGTGGGACGAATCTGCGAAGAAGGGATGCAGATGAACTCTGACAATCTGATTGGCATTGTGATTCAAAATTTTTACATTGGAGAAGTCATGGGCACTGATGTTAACAGTGGACTAGATCCGACTCAATGATCTGAACCGCCGTCAGTTCCAACACTTTTCTGGAAAAATTCGGATAAAATATGATGCTGTCTTCTATTCGACAGTGAGATGGCAGCGTAGAGGTGAAGTGCTCCATACTTTCTTGTTATTTTTTCGAAGTGAAATAGACACGTTCGTGACCGAAAGGGATAAAACTGTGTCAGATGAGGAATGGGGCCATGGTTATCGCACTGGCTGTGCACAGAACATCTTAATGCATTCGATATGGCACTATTAGGAAAACGTAAATTACTACGTGACGTGATCTTCAGGTGAGTCATCCCCGTTGTGTTTGGTTTTGTACAAACAAGGAATAAATTTTAGTAAGTCAAAATACAACTATAGTAGGTATTTTATTTCATTTAAGGTGACGACATGTTTCGGCCCTTATTTTTGGGCCATCATCAGGTCACAAACGTAAATTGAGGAAGCTATACAATGTAATTCATAAAATAAGTTATATAGATGTAAAAATCAACGAGATCTCGTTGTCATTTTTCCTATTAATAGTAATCACAGCTACTTTTAAAGCTGTAAAATCACAAACAATGTAATTATCGTAAAAACTTGGCACGTTGATTCGTATATTTACATTTGTAGTTTTAATATTAATACTTGTGTTTTGACATAATAAAACTTACTCCTAATTTGTAGTGCGTGACGTGTTTTTCTTATGTGAAGATCTGTGAAGCAAAAGTGAGTGTGCTGCAAGAAAACATCAGGAAACAAACTCTTAGCCATTTCTCCCTTGCAAAACTCTGTTTCCGAATCTTCCACTTCACCAGATGATTCGCAGAAGTTGAAAGACAAATTCGTCGGCAGCACACAGCAGCTGCAAAGTGAATTCTGTTAAAAAGGTCGAAGATTTTCATGACAACAAATAAAATCCATACGTTCAAATATCGGGATCAGGTCCCAGTGTTGGTGCAAAAAGAGACAAAATTTTTTACGGAATAATGACGCAAGAAAAGACGATTTCACCAAGGGAAATGCATAGCAATTTTATGTAAGATTACCTGAAAATTTCAAGCACATTAAAACTTTCACGAAAAAAATGCTGACAACATTTTGGAGCACTTACATCTGCAAACATGCGTTTTCCGTCATGAAATATCGAAAAGGTAAATTCTATTCCCGACTTAATGATAAAACACTTGCACGCGATATTACGCCTTCTCCTGTAGTTACGAAGCAGGTATTTACCAGGTGTCTGGGACACCCAGCCTCAGAAACCCCACTAAAGAGTGCAATGATCTGCCAACATCCCAAATCACCGACCCGAGGTGAGCATTTTCTATAACACATGTATGGTATAAATCAGTGCTTAACTTTCTACGCTTGTGAAATAAATGTACACGTTTATAATGTGTGTGTATGTATGTATGTATGTATGTATGTATGTATGTATATATATATATATAGAGAGAGAGAGAGAGAGAGAGAGTTTTCACAAAAGAAGTAAACACTTTCGGAAATCCGAATGTGCAAAGAAAGTAAATACGGACAAATGATGCATACAACAATGGAAGAATATTTCTGAAAGTCTGTTTTCGTACCATCCGTCATAAAATAGTACGAGGCACCAGTTCGCCGCCACGAGGCGATAACAGTAACATGGCGTCCACTCAGAAAGGGAAGTGACCCCAAAACACACACTGCTGAAAGCACAAACGTAACTTGGTTAATAACATTAGAGTGTGGGGGGGGGGATCAACTATGGGTATTTGAAACTTTAACTTAGAAACGAGTTGGGCTGGCCATGTGGCGCGTATGGTTGAGGAGAGGGGGGTGTATAGGGTCTTGCTGGTGAAACCGGAGGGAAGGAGACCACCGGGGAGACCTAGGCGTAGATGGGTGGATAATATCAGGATGGATTTCCAGGAGGTGGGATGTGGGTATATGGACTGGATTGGGCTGGTCCAGGATAGAGACAGGTGGCGGACGCTTGTGAGTGCGGTAATGAACCTTCGGGTTCCGTGAAATGCGGGGAATTTCTTGA
>Ga0131853_10011261_pt1 | contig 16360 bp, 8 predicted proteins | sample TergutLab28metaG_FD_92764 | JGI IMG/M metagenome (GOLD analysis project Ga0131853, IMG submission 92764) | Labiotermes labralis P1 segment gut microbial communities from Petit-Saut dam, French Guiana - Lab288 P1 (version 2) (version 2) | ecosystem: Host-associated > Arthropoda: Insects >...
ATACATGGCTCTGGAAAGCCGCGACCATCGTAGATACTCACCCAATGTCGCACCTGTAACCATCTCAAAAATACGGCTTAATTGCCTTGACGAATAGTTGCAATAGGTTGATACAGAATCCGGTGTTACCTCATGGATTTTTCCCTTAATGAATTGCTTTGCTTTCTCTACGGTCGTGTTATGTGTTTTCATTCCCATTACCTCGCTTTGTATTGTAGTTTATTTCATTATAGCAAGGCTGTAAAATGTTTTTTGATTATTTTGGACATGATTTTATTGATAAACCTATATAATTGTAACACACGTACTCATGTAATTTCCACCCTCAAATTCAACATCATCTTACTCAAATAAGTACCACCATGCCAAAAAAGCAGCTCCATCACGCACCCTATGGAATTTGATTTATGCGTTCACAGCACAGAGGGGGTACGTTTCATTACCCCCTCATGCCTAGCACATTGTATGATTTTATTTTACCTATCCATGCCGCGATTTTTCTTTTTCGGTGGCGGTGGCGGAATTTCTGCAACTGGCGTAAGATTTTGTGTCGGCTGTGCTTGTAATTGTGCTGGTTGTGATGGAGAGCGGTGCGCTGTTGGTGTTGGCGGTGAATACGGAGCAACCGTCTGCGCCTTACGTTCTTCATTTCTGCGGTTATGCTCATCAACTTTCAATTTCGCAACCGCCATACTATCCTCATAAGATAATTTTTCACCTTTACTATGACGAATTTCCGCATCTTTTATCTGTACGGCTCTGACAAGATTTGGGTACAACATTCTCTTGGTGTCACCAATGTCATAAACAGATTTATCAATCGGCTCATTCGGCAGCTCCATTTTTTCAGCCCAGTCTTTGTACTTGGCAAAACTATTCGATGTATCGTTTGCGCTAACGGTAGCCAGTACCCATTTTACACGCTCCATGCCGTATGTTTCGATTAGGCGGGTCGCAACTTCGATTTCGTTTTTATTAATGCCCATGTCCAAAGTAGCGACACTTTTTATGGCTTCGGCACACTCTCTGTTGAGATATTTACTTTGGAAATACTGCGCCGTTTCGCCTGTTTTAGATGCGTTAATAAACGTGGCTTTGAAAACAGGAACATTTGCAAAACCATGTTCCTGTCCGTGGCGTTGTATATCCGTAACAGGGTCAGTGTTTCGTTGCTCCAAATTTTTGTAGCCAAGTAGCACCCCTGCGTTGTGCCTTGCAACATTTAAAGAATTAAATTTTTCTTTTTCAACAGGCATGGCTTCACGCAAAGACTTTTCTTTTTCAGTCAGTTGGTTTATTTCTTCATTCAGACTTTTAAGGCTTGGAAACTTGGTTAGCTTCAATTCGTCATAGGTAAACGCCCTCGCTATTTTATGGGATTCAATATCAGCTTTGTGGTTTTCGTAAAACTGATTTTTGAAATACGCTAATTGACGAGGTGCATTATATTTTTTGAAAGTGTCGGCGGTTTTGCGGTAGATTTCGACTTGCTTTTTCAAGGCTCGGAGGTCTTTTAGCTTTTGCTTAATCACAGGCACTTGGTCTAACATTTCGTTGTACGCTTTTGCGGAATTGAGATATGCCGCATGAAGCGATTGATAATCCGCATAGCCGTTTTCTTGGATATAGATAAGCGTTTTTGCCATCTGCTGTAAATTAAACAGGGATGCCCAGTTTGCGTAGCCAACACTATTTTGTGCCTTGATAGATTCTTCGAGATTGATAAGGAATTGGGGCTTAGGTGGGTTGAGAATGTCGTGCCGTTCTCTATTGACTTTGCGGATTTCGCCGTTGAGTTCCCGTAACCGTGCATTATCCGATTTGATGCGGCGGTTAATATCACCACGCTCTGTGCATATGCCCTGCTTTTCTAATCCATGTGCTACAGACCCAAGATGAATTGTTGGGATTAAGTCTAAGCCTTGCCTTTCATAACTGCGATGGTCAACACGGATATGCCCCTCTTTATCAAGATACTCATTCAAAGTATTAGCCCAACCCTCGCGCCATATTTCTGCGTTATCACGGTTATCCCAATCGGTGGTGGTAACTTTTTTAGTTTTGTATCTGCCGCTTGGGAGTTTGATTTTATCACCATTATCATCAAGGATATATTCCATTTTCGATTTTGCTCCCCATGTGCCGTCTTGTTCCAATGGGCGCATTGTGAGTAGAACATGGGCGTGGGGGTTGCCATCGCCGTTATCGTGAATGGAAATGTCGGCGCACATTCCCCGGCTCACAAAATGTTGGTTTACATAATCATTTACAAGATGCACATTTGTCCAAAAATCAAACTCGACGGGTAGGGCAAGTCGAACTTCACGAGCAAGCTGTGCATTTACTGCCTTTTCTACTTGCTCCACAGCATTCCATAGATATTGACGGTAGTTATATTCAACTGGCGCGTGGTCGGGTATGAGAATATCAGAATAGACCACACCGCCTTTGCGACTGTAATCATGTAGCACTCCGTCATATTTGTTTTTGTGTGTTTCTGCGGCACGGTATGCCGCTGCTGCTACAACGCTTTCCCCTTTGCCCCGGCTGATGATTTTCATACTCATGGAATATATGGCGATAAGCAGACCTCCCTTCATGGTGGATTGGTTTTATGTTGTGGTGTTGCAGTTGCGGTTTGGTTTTTAACAGGCGCAATGCGCCGCTACGCTCTTAACAGGGGCGAAGCCCCGCTAAATGCAAGAAGCATGACCACATGGACACGCTTCTTGCATTCCCCGAAGGGGCGCACGACGGTATCAGCTTGCTGATACTGTATAAGTGCGCTATTCGCCGTGGGGCGAATAGGTGGAGGCTACGCCTCCGACGATTCCGCTAACGACGTAGTTGTGCCGCCATTTGTGCCACTGCTGCCGGCGGTTTCGGACACTTCATCGGCGATTTTTTCCGCTCCTTCGGAAATTATTTCGCCAAGACGTTTGCGCCCATAAGTGGTATTGATTCCTGTTTTTATGAACAATTCATATTGTACATCGGTGATGTCGATAAGGTCGGGCATGAATTTTTCCAACAAGCCGTGCCGCTTGTACAGGCGGTTATCTCTCGCTTTACGGTCTGCGGATTTTTGTTTTTGCATGATGCGCTTTTTCTCGTTTTGGTACTGAAGAATTTTGGCATCTCTTTCTGCAATTTGCTCCTCGTAGGTTTTTGTTGTTTTCGGCATAAAATGCTCCTCTCTGATTTTGGGTTGGGGTTGCCCCTGTAATGGTGTTTTATTTTTGGGCGCAAAAAAGCGACTTACGTTGTCAAATGACATTTTCGTAAGCCGCCTTTGCGGTGGTGCTTGTATTCAATTGTGAGCAAATGCTATTCTGCTTTTGGTGCCGTTAGCGGTATAACTTTACTCCTATGCTTTTCGACTTCGGAGAGTGATAAGCCAGTCATTTCCGCTATTTGTTCGCTTGATAATCCCATCTTAATTGCATTTGAAATTATTTCCGCATCCCTCTTATTGAGAGCAGTTCTCAACCGTGAACTTTCATCCCAAATAGCTTTTTGCCTTGCATCATATAATCGTTGTGCTTCTTCGGTTTGGCTCAAGCGTTTTAACTCAACAACCGCTTGTTTGATTACGGGATTTTTCTTAGCAAGCATATCAAACTCCTCCTCTCGCTCTGCTTTCAAAAATCTTAGCCAGTCATACTTTGTTTTGCTTTGGTCTTGTGATGGTATTTTGCCAAGTTCCAGCGTATTTATTTCGATTACATCTGTAAACTTTACGCCTGTTTCCACATCGTTCAATTGGAATTTGTGATGGCACTTGGGGCTGTTCTCTACAATCTCAAAATCCGATATTACTATGCTGATGGTCTTTTGAAATTTGTAGTCATTGCCCGATTTTAGTTGTGTTACAAGCATCTTAGCATTGTAGTAGGTTACACGCTCTGGAAAATCGTCTTGCTCCAAAATTTGCATTTCGATATGCACTATTTTTCCGCTTTTAGTGGTTAGCCTTACATCTACAATGCCGAGTTTATCGTCCACGGTTTCACGCTTCAAATGAGTATCCTCAAGCGTGATTGATTCGTATTCGTCCTCTGGTAACTCCAAGACAGATTTCAGAAAGTCTGTCAAAATTTCAATGTTGCGTTTATCGCCGAATAATAATCGAAAAATTACATCTACCTTCGGCAAAAGTATTTTATGGGTTTCTTTGTCCATAGTATTATCACTCCCGCTCATTTTATTATATGGCTTTTGCCGATTGTTGGTTGCTCTTTTTTGTCTGTTTCTCTTTGGCACGTTGATTACGTTTATACTCCCGCCACATGGCACGTTTCTCATCGTCCTCTGTGTCGGCTTCGGCTTCAGCATCTTCGCCGCCAGGGATTGCGAATTGACCGATATAGTTCAAATGGATTTCAACCATTTGCTCACGCTTGCCGCTACTTTTATTAGCTTCATGGACGATTATTTTATCCACAAACTCATGGAGCATGGGGGCGGTTAGTTCGCCAAAATCTTGCCATCGTTTTGCCAGTTCCAAGAATTTATCTACTCGCAAGCCATCGCTGTCGTACTGCTCCAACGCATTTTGCATTTCAGCGGTCTGCCGTTCCAGTTGCTCCTGTTCAGCTTCGTAGCCTTGCGAAAGTTGGTTAAAGCGTTTTTCGCTTAAACGCCCGGCAGCAAAGTCCTCATAAGTTTTCTTAAACAAAGTGTCCAGTTCAGCAATGCGTTTTTCGTTTTTGGAAATTTGCCGTTGGTGGTTCTTTGCTGTATCATTTTGTTTTACGTCAGAAGCAGCTCGTATGATTTCGACAAACTCCGTTTCGTTGTTGCGAGCATACGCCGTTGCACCTTGTATGGTTTCCAACACCAGTGCTTTCAAAAAATTGGTGTTGATGTAGTGCATGGTGCAGTCTTTAATGTGTATCTGATATAAGGAACAGCAATAAGCATCCCGCCCCTTTTTTGTTATCACCTTGCCTGTTCGCTTATCGGTGATTTCACATGGGTTACTGCGGCTATTGTACATACGCCGTCCACAATCTGCACAGTAGACAAGCCCTGTTAATGGGTTGGCTGCTCCCATCGAATCCTTGCGCCGTTTAACCGTGCGGCACTTCTGCGCCATATCCCAAATTTCTTGTTCTACTATGGCTTCGTGAGTGTTCTCGAATATCAGCCAGTCCTCTTGGGATTTCCAAGTAACGTTTTTATCCTTGAAATGGGCTTTTTCGGTGCGTAGGTTTACAGTATGCCCTGCGTATTCGGGCTTGGCTAATATCTTTGCAACCGTGGACGACTGCCAGTCATGGCGATACTTTTCATTTGCCCATTGGTGGTCGCCTACGCCTACTTTGGACATATGATAACCGGGCTTATCTACACCTTCTTCACGAAGTATGCGGGCTATTTCGCCGGGGCCGTTGCCCTCTATTGTCATTTGAAAGATACGTCGTATTAGTGGGGCGGCTTCTGTGTCTACTATCCACTTCGATTTATCTTGCGGGTCTTTCAAATATCCAAAAATACATTTATTCGTAGTGCGCTTGCCGTTTCTGCCCTTTAATCTAAATGCTGCTTTCAACTTTCGAGAGTTGTCACGGCTATACCACTCTGACATGATATTGATAAATGGCGCAAACTCCAAACTATCGGGGTTTATGCTATCTATATTATGTCCAATGGCTATAAACCTTACGCCATGTCTGCGGAATAACTCCATATACATTCCGACTTGAACGTGGTCACGGCCAAAACGTGTCATATCTTTAATTATGCAGACCGCCACATTGCCAGCTTCGACTTCCTTGATTAGTTGTTGCCAACCATCACGGTCAAAATTTACGCCTGTTTTGCCGTCATCTATAAAATGACGAATGTTTGTAAAACTGTTTTTGTTAGCATACTCAGTCAAAATGGCTTTTTGATTTTGTATGCTCATGGAATCGCCCGTCAAATCATCTTCCATAGAAAGACGAGAATACAGGGCAGTAATTTTGGTTTCTGCTTGCTGTCTGTGTAAAGGGTTCATAATGAATACCTCCCAGACAGCCACATTATCCGTAGCATTTTTATTTTACCATGAAAAGGGCGTTTTTTCAACGCCCTTTTTTCAAAAACACAAACATTTCTTCGATAGTGAATATTCGCCTTGCTTGCTAATTTCCTCACACCACACCAGCCTTTCCTGTATCAGCCTCCATACGAACGAGCCGCGCTATTTTTGTTTCAGCGGTTTCTTTTGCATTGGGATTCATGTGTACGGCTACTCGGAAAACGGTAGAGCCGAAACGCCGTGTGAAGTGGTGCGGTGGTTGCGAGCGACGTGTACCCTCTTGGGGTTTCTTGATTGCAATTGTAATAAGCAGTCCTCCCTTTGGATTTATTTTTTGTAATTCCTGTGCCAATCCTCGCCCAGAGTTTGGGGCTGGCGTTTTTGTTTCAGTTTTGGCAGTCTGCCCAATCCTGTTCCTATGGCCGGCCTTGTTTGACCTATTCCACGTTTTTGCAACCTCGCCGCTCTCGCACCTGTTTCTCTGGGAAACTGGCTAATGCGTGAGTGTGGTTTGGATGGTATCTGATTGGCTGCTCATTAAATTGTCAAGGTGCGGTGTTGTTCCCGCTCAATCATCATATCGGATTACATATTGACAAAACAAGGCTTTTGGACTACTCTATAAGTAACAGAATAACGCATGATATATAATTCCTGTTAATCTTTTTCACCCAAAAGCAAAACCGCCGTGGGCGAAGCCCACCTATTCGCCCACGGCGAATAGCGCACTTATACAGTATCGGACAAGCCGATACTGCCGTGCGCCCTGCGGGGCTTTTTCGCCTACAGCGGCGTGTAGCGGCGCAATGCGCCTGTGAAAACATAGCGGGCTTGCGCCCTGTAAAAGCAAAAACCGCCATACGCTGGCGGCTTTCGGAGGTGAATCTATTGAAAGTTTACGATTTCACAAGCAGAGAAAGAGAATTTGGGCGTGTCGTTTTCGCCCTTACTCTTGATAAAAAGAAACTGGCTGAAAGAATCATAATAGGCAAAGTTGACGAGGTACGCCGACTTCTTAATGGCGGTGATGGGGAAGTATATTATGATGAAGTCCGTCCGTTGGGTAGTTTGCTTTTATCATTCGAGAGTGACCCTAACGGCGATTGGAATAAAAACCATATGATACTGCGTGAAAGTTACGGCAAGGAAAAACTTTTGCGTATTACGAAAACGGCACGGTGGGAAATAGCCGCTCCTGTGCAGGAGTTTTTACAGTCCAAAGATGCAAGTGGTGAACCATCTGCCATATTCGCCGCTATTCGCACATGGGAAGAATATATAAACCCTGTCAATGAAAAAGCCAAATCCGCTGATGCGTTTACAGGCAGACTGCATATGCTGTACAAGCCATTTCAGATTTACGCTAAATATAAGCCGTGGCATGAATTGGCGGTCAAGGATTTGTCAGTTGCAATCCCAGGCGAAGAATCGGCTGTTGAATTGTGGTATCCAGTAATCAAGCGACCTTTTGAAACGGTGGTAGCGGCATCATCATTTTTACCGATTATTTTTTACTATACGCACAAAGTCAAAGAGTGGAATTTTGTATTCCGACAATGCACCGTCTGTGACGAACATTTCCTCGCTCGTAGCCGCCATTATGAGTTATGCTCTGACGAATGCCGAAAAATAAAAGCATCTGCCACAAAGAAAGAATTTGACGAACGTGCCAAAGGTGATAAGTTGGAACAGCTTGATGAAGCTACCTATTACTATTGGTACAATCGTTGGCGTAAATTGAAAAAGGGTAAATACGCTAACCTTGAAAATGCGGCGGCGTTCAAGGTTGAACTAGATGTGTTTCGTGATGAAGCTGTGAAACGCAAGGCGGCGGTTAAGAGTAGACAACTATCCGATGTTGATTTTTTTACTTGGCTGGCGCAACAACAAAATTTGGCTGATACGTTGATGGACAAATTTACAAACAAGTTGCAACCAAAGACATAATAAAAGCAGGGTGGCATATAAAATGCTCCCTGCTTTTGGTGATGCGTATTAACCGTAAATCAATTCGGCATAAATAATTTCGTGAACGCTGGCTTGATAATTATTCATACGCCCAACCCATGCCATAGGGTCTTGGGCTTTATCACGCTCTGTTACCTTGTTTTTGGGGTCTTTGCGAATGGCAGCCATCATGTTGTGTTTGCGTTCCTCTGCCTGTTCTTGTATTTCCAAACAATGTTTATGAAGTCCAACAGTGCCAAATTGGGCGGCTACGAATTTTTGATGTTCTTTGAGGTATGTCATTCGTGCCATGCCCCAGCGAGTGAGGGTTTTTAGCGGTTCTTCACTTAGTATAATGTTTGGAAATAGGCACATGGATGTGGGGTCGGTTTCATCATTCAGTCCCATTGTGTACCACATACCGCCGCTGGCTTGGAATACCCATTTGTTAAAAATCATATCCCCAACGTCCATAATAGTGGTCATTTGCTCCATTTCTTGCTCTGTTTGGGGTTTGTAGTATACGGTTTTTTCTGTAGCCACAGGAATGTACTCACGGCTCATGCGTTCACACCCTTTCTGCTCAATTTTATTAGTTCACGAAATATTTTCACGTTTTCTTTTGTATGCAATTCATACAAACCGCTGGTGGTGACAAACTTTACGCCACGCTCATGTAGGCTATCAATCCATTCTGCCGTTTATATGAGATTTCGCCCAATTCGGCAGATGTTGTGAACAATTACCGTGCCTATCTTGCCCGCAGTAATATCCGCATCCATTTGAGAAAACGCAGGACGGTCAAGATTGTTTCCGTTGTAGCCATTGTCAACATATAGCGTAAAATCTTCATAGCCGTTTTGTATAGCGAAATTTTGCAAGTTCATTTGCTGAATTTTAACAGTGTCGTGGTCGGCTACTGCAAGACGGCAATATAACGCTGTTTTTCGGTTGTCACCTTTGACTTGGACTTGTGATGTGGTGGGCATAAAATCCTCCTTTCATGCGATGCGTTGGTCTGGTATAATGGAGCAAGGCAAGCTGTTTGCCTTGTCTATTTTCGATATGTACATGGGCGGGTGATGCCCATGCACATATCGGTGTTTACTTGCCGAGCAACCTCCTTCCGCTTGGCTGTGCCGCTTAATCGTGCTACGGATAATGCGACTGTCGCTATGTTTTAGTGGGAAATTGGACATTTCCCCTTCACAGTATAAATTCTCAAAATCAAACCTTACCCCACCAGTCGCCGCGGTATACCAATACAACGTATAGCCTTCACGTGTTGGCGCATTTACCGGCACACTTACCCTGCCATTAGGTTCTACACGCTGCCGTAGCCCTTCCTGTACAATGCCCCCCACACTAAAGCTTACGTCTATTAGCGGAAACATGACACGGTACGGAATAACCATGTCCCCCCGCATATACGTTGGTAATTCCTCTGGCCTATCGGTTACCCTAATAAATATGCTGTCACTTGAACCACTGCGCTCTAAAACCGCGTTCCATGATGCCGGCCAAGCCGTTATCATGTTTACTTCATCCATAATCAATATATGCTCGCCCAGCCATAGTATCCACCCGGGCGATATGGATGCCATAGTACCTTGGATTGTAGCAAGGTGACTAAAATTTGCCCATACACTTTCTAGTTCGCTTGGCTCCCAACGGAATACTAACCCATCTTCAAATTCGTACCAACGGTATTCTTTGTCCGCCAGATATTGTAGATAGTGCATTATTAGCGCACGATACGCAAGGCTATCCAGCCGGGAGATATCGCTTAACTCTACACCACCAACAGCCAATGCACCAACCAACAATGACAGCGGTGCCAATGACGGTGGCGGAAACATGATATGATACGGCACAATAAGCTCCATAAACATGTGCGTTGGTACAACCTCCCACGCTTCCGGCCACAGGACAAAGACGTTTTCTGCGCAACCGCTGTGTTGCATAACTTGTTCCAAAGCTGCTGACTTGTGCATGAATAAATTAGTGCTGCCAAGGTCAAATACATATCCGTTGACTACAAAACGCCCGCCATCTTCAAATGTCTCTACGTTACCAAAAGCGGCAAGGTCGTAGAAATCCTGCCACACATACTTTATCGTATATATACACCAGCGAAATACTGTTCCATAGGCAGATTCGTACCAAGCGCATTCGTGCCATAGCGCAAAGAATTCTACCAGACCAAATGATGGCAAAACGCGTGCAAGGAAATATAGTTGCTCGCGGCTGTGTATCTCTACCCCGCCAATGGCCAAAACCCCTGCCAGTAACGATAAGACACTATCTTCCGGCAATGGCGATGGATACAGCCAATGAAGCGGCACAATAAGCTCTGCAAACATGTGTGTTGGCAAATCTTGCAGGTGGTCTTCCACTCTGATAAAAATCCATTCAGTTGAACCACTGCGCAATAACGCCCGGTTCCATGCCTGCTCCCAGTCCACTACCAGCGAGAAGTTGTGAAGGTAGAAGGTATATTCATCTATCGAAAGTGTCCAATCGCCCCATTGACCGCCGCCCGGTTCAAGCTGGCCGTAAGACGCAAGATAATGAAAGTCAGCCCATATGCCCTCTATCTCATGCTGCATCCAAATGAATATGGTGCCATATTCGGTATCATACCAGCGGTCTTCTTGCCTGGCCACATGCTGCAAATGGCCAAACCATGATAGGTTGTTTGCCAAGAAATGAAGCTGCGCGGCGCATGGTTCCAGTAACCCGCCAATAGCTAATACACCCGCCAGTAGCGACAATTGTTTGTCTGTCACAGGAAACGGCGGCGGAAACATTGCATCAAGCGGCGCAAGCAAGTCATATGCAGAGATTGATAACCGTGCTTCACTTGGTGTTGCCAGTGCTGAGCTGTCCAAGGCTTGGCTGTCGGCTATGCGTCTTAGCCTATCTGATAAAGCGTTAGATGGTATATTCTGCTGTGGCTCTGTTTGCGCAAAATCGTCTGCAAATAGGCCGAATGCGGCAAAGCCATAATCTATAGAAGCCATATCCTCGCCAAGTTCCAACGCAGCAAACGCAGCAACCGCCGCAAACCCAGTTGCAGTTGATGACATCCCTGGCATTTCCGTCCGTTCTACCCTCACAAGCTGGTTAAACAGGTTATACTCCCGTGTTTCTTGCAACTGCGGCGAGGTGCTGGTGAGTTGGTTGCCGTTGCGGTCGTGGGTAAATGTAGTGGTGCTTGGGTTCATTCCGGTGCGTACTTCCGTAAGCAAGCGGTTGTTAAGGTCATGCGTGTTGGTGACAGTGTAGTTTTCTGCACCTGTCACTTCCATGCGCGTACGGTTACCGCGGTTGTCGAAGAAGTAGCTGCGGGTTACCACACCGCCGCCGGCGCCCGTGTCATGCTCGCGGATTAACCTGCGTGTTTGGTCATAGGTGTAGGTGACGACACGCGTGATACCACCCATCACCTCCGTCATGCGGCTGGTGTTGCCATCTAGGTAGTATACATAGTCGAAACGGGATAACGTATTGCTGCCATGTGTTGTCACTTGGCTTGTCACCAGCCCCGCAAGGTTGCGGGTATAGGTGGTGGTTGCGCCGTTGTTTAAGATGCGGCGTATAATACGCCCATTGGCATCGTAATAATACCGTGTCTGGTCATTGAAATGAAGTACACGAATCAACTGCCCGGCGTTATTGTAATGATAGTTGGACATAATATGAATCACACCATTTATACGCACATGCGACCTAACACGATGCGTATTGTCGTAGCCGTATTCACGCAATATTCCACCAGTTTCAAGCTGGCGTATAAGCCGCCCGGCCGCGTCATAATAACTTGTTAGGGTATGCACACCCTCGGTTTCTGTCCGTACTGCGCCAGTTAGGGTAAATGTCCATTCGCGGCGTATGGTATCAAAATCGGGGCGTGTGGCCTCTTGGCGTACGACACGCCCCATGCCGTCGTGTGTAAACCGGAAGGTAGTGCCGTTGCGGTCGGTATGTGTCACAAGCAAGCCGTTGGCGTCGTAAGTGAAAATTTCTACTTGGCCAAGAGCATCTGTGGTGCGTGTCAGTTGCCCGCGGTTATTGTATTCAAATGTGGTTACTGCATTGCCTACACGCTGGCTTGTGATATTGCCTGCCAGGTCGTAGGTAAAGTCTGTTCGGATACCGTTAACCCCGCCCACAGTGCTAGACATCAAGCGGTTGTGTTGGAACGTGTTTACAGTATATGCCCAACTTTGCGGCTGCCCCGGCAGGTTTACTAAAGTTGCAACCCTGGTTAGATTGCTGTTGTTGTCGTATTCGTACCTGGTTATAGAATAATGTGTGGTATTCCCCATACGTTCAAACGGCGTGCGTTGCTCTGTTAGCCTGCCCAAGTTGTCATACACAAAGTGGGTGTAGTTGCCCATAAGGCACGACGCGCGAACCAACCGCCCCATACTGTCGTAATGGTTGCGGGCGGTGTGGCCTAGTATATTCCGTACACTGGTTACACCAAAAATATTATGCGTAAACGAATTTGTTGTTCTGGGGCCTCTTTCTTGTACTAAACGCCCGGAATGGTCATGTTCGTATAAAAAGAACTGACCACTGCTGATGCCATCACGTGTAACACGCCCAAACATATCACGCTCTATATAGGATACAATACTTTGTGCGGCGGCATCGCCATGTATAGTGGTCACAACGCGGTTATTACCCTGTGCGTCGTTTACATCAAAGAATTGCGTCGTTTCGCGGTATAGGACTGCGCCGCCGGGGGTAAGCCGTCGTGTTTCTACCACACGGTCAAACATATCGTATACAAACGTGGTAATACCCGAAGACGGCAGCCCCGGTGCGTTGCGGGTTTCTATCAAACGCATACGGTTGTCGTATACGTTAGTTAATATCACCGTGCCGTTTTGGTCTGTGATGGTGAGCAAGTTGCCAAAGCCATCGTAGCGGTAGGTGTACATCGCGCCAAGTATGGTTCGGTGTTGCAGTATATTCTGCTGGTCGTTGTAGGCATAGGTCACAAACCCGCCATTGGGCAAGTCGATACGTGTGATACGGCCAATGCCGTCGTATTGGAAGCGTGTAGTGTAGCCGTTAGGGTCTGTTTCGGAAAGCACGCGCCACATGTTATCGTATGTGAAACGGCGTTCTGTTGCCCCGGTGCGGATAGACGACGGCATGGTGCCGCGGTCGAATGTGATTTGTGTAGTGATAAAATGGTTGGTGTTGTTCACATCCGGAAACTCGCGGATTTCTGTCACGTTGCCAAAGCTGTCGTGCAAAAAATCTGTACGCGACATACGCACGCCGTTTTCAAATATTTCTGTACGTATTATGCTGCGGCCATCCGCAGATAGGGTGTTACGCTCCTCTACACGCGTGGTTGGGTTGGCGTAGAAGGTGGTGCTTAGGGGTAGGCCGAAGCGGGCGTCGTGGGTGATAACGGTACGGTAGTGCGCGGCAGGTGTGGCGTTGCCACGGGCAAGTGGGGATATGGTTTCTGTGACTTGGCCACGGTTGTTGTAGGTGAAGCGTTGGGTGGTGGTGCGTTGGCGATTCGTGCCTTGAAATAGGAAATTCTCTGTCAAAGTTACTGTTGCTGGCAAGCGGTGCTGGTTGTAGGTTATTGTTTGTGTTGTATTGAGCCTGCCTATCGCCCAATTAACACCAGAATTATGTGCCACGGTCTGAAGTGTGTTTAGATGCAAGTTGTTGAATGTATAGGTTGTTATTATGCCGTTATTTTGGGTTACGGTTACATTATAAATGTGATGTGCCGGTACATTTCCATTATGCTCTGGCGGGTTGGCTGTACCGCTGTACATAAAAGTCGCACGCTGGTACGCGCGCCCATTCCAAGAAAGCTCGCGGGCAGAAACTTTAAAAATTTCGCGAACGGTACCATTGTGGTTTATGCCATCGCCTAAGCTACTACGGTGTATACCATATTCAAACCTAAGTTGCGCACCAGACGGGTAAGTTACTTGCGTAAGCAACAAAACAGGGATAGATCTAGAAGGCACGTCTGGTATCCACGTACCCCACCATCCTGTAGTCCCGCTATCAATTGTTCTCGAAAAAAGATTAAAGCGTGTATCCCGCACTTCATATGAAAATGCCGTTACCGCACCCACTTGGTTTTGTACACTGGCAACCTGGAATTCGTTGCGGCCTTGGACTTGCGACATGTTTATAGTGTAAACCCCGCCGTCGGGGCTAGTTATCGTTATTGTCCGACTGCTACCGGATACAGCATAATTCAAAGTAATTACTTTGCCGTTGCTATCTACTACTCTTCTTAGCACACTTCCAAAGTTGTTAACCATTTCATATTCAAACCGTATCTGGTTTCCAAAGCGGTCTATCATTGCAATTATTCTGCCGCTGTTATCAAAATAATATCTTGTACCATCTGTAAGCGTCAACCGACGCGAAGAACGCAGGGCATTGTGTACAAAACCGTTATACCATGTTAGCGTCATATCCGGTGGCAAAAAGCGATTAAATTCAAATGTACCCCTGCCGGGGACGTGTAACGTGTTTCCATTTTGAATGCTTGGTAAATCGAACGACCAGCCCATGCCAAGCCCTTGCGGGTTTTGCCTAAGGGATGTGGTGTTGTGGGTTGGCCAATCGTAACCCCAGCATTCTTCTATCCATTCGCGCGATATTAGGGTGCGCACATATTCATGTATTGGCTCCCAGTGGCTAAATGTATACATGGGCGGTTGCCACACAATACCGCCGGTAATAAAACATGGTCTATAAAACCCAGGCCATCGAATATACACACGACGATCTGCAACGTGCGTCCGCACATATTCCCATACTTCATCCCACCATCCTACCGTATTACTCTGCCATGTCATCCCAAACCGGGGCGTAAGCAAATCCGCATCCGCAGAGTTATACACCAAGTCCAAACTAAACCCAAACCCATTGCGCCCGGGCAGGCTTACAATATTGTCCCTAAACATCGCTGCGCCGGTGTTAAGCGACACAGAGTCGTTGGCGTTAAAGCCTAAGTTAAACGGGTTTACAACATTGCTTTGGTGGTCTGTTACAGACGTGGGCGAAATACCAAGGTACATCACTGCCATACCTTCGGTAAGCGTATCTTCGCATATATCGGCACCAATAGCACCGGGGCTTGCTTGTGTAGCGGCATTAAGCGCAACCGCTTGCATTATTTCGCCCATATCTTGCCCAGCTAGGAACATGGCGCGGGCATCTTCGAATACAGCTTCGCTTGTGGCGGCAATAAAAAGCTCGTGCCTTGTTGGAGGCATTTCTTCTTGCCCCGGCAAATATTCTTGTGGTAAGCCCGGGATTATCGGCAAAAACTCTGTCATCTCTATAATTATTGCACTGCCGGACGGGACATTAAAAATCATTTCGCGTGTTGCATCGTCCAACAAGTTCAGAAACTCCTCAAACTCTGCGTCCGACATTACATCGTTATAATCGAACTCGAAATATAAAGCAGCCGGGGATACAGGTACCACTTCTACCCGGGTGATGTACGTACCCCCCGGTTGCCAGGTTTGCGCCGGCAACTCATCAACCGCCATTGCTGGCGCGGCATTAGCCCTTGGTGCAAAATCGTTGATAGGCACAAACGGCATGTTCACAAGCCTATTATCATTCACCATTTCCGCAATATCAAAAAGGCGCGCAAAGCTATTAAACTCTAAAAACGCGTCTTGTAGCCCGCTAGCAACTATCTGCCGGGCTTCTTCATAATTAAACATGCCGCTTGCGATTATCTGCAACAGCTCTACACTTTGCGGCAGGGTGTAGCCGTCGGCTTCCATCACTTGCAGCCATTGGCTTGCTTCGCCAAACGCTTCGCGTGCAATATGCATCTGCGACAGCATTGTATAACGCTGCGCGTCCGTTAGGGCAGAATTCCACCCCGCGTTATGTATCAGCTGGGTAAACTCACAAAACAGCGCATCATCGTCAAATGCTTCAAACGCGTTAAACGCCGCGTGCACGGCTATGCCAAAGTTCTCTTGCAAAAGCCACTGTTCTTCGGCCGTTAGCATTTCTCCATTATTCAAACGTGTGAGCACTTCTTGCAGCCGTTGCTGGTGGAAGTCCTCATGTTGTATTGGCACAAAGTCTTGTAATTGGTCAAGCGGTAATAGCAGTTCCTCCTGCTGATAAAGCCATTCTTGCCCCACGGCAGGGCTTGGGCTTGCCAACACTACATTTGGTACAATCATGGTTAAAATCAGCACCCACACCATCGCCATTTGAACCGGATTTTTACGCATTTTAAACGCTCCTTTTCTGTATGTGTTGTAGTTATCTACATTTACCATTTGTAGGTAGTATAAACTAGCCAATGCATAGTGGCAATATAAAACTTGGCAACAATTACATTTAATTGGC
>Ga0131853_10011262_pt1 | contig 16360 bp, 9 predicted proteins | sample TergutLab28metaG_FD_92764 | JGI IMG/M metagenome (GOLD analysis project Ga0131853, IMG submission 92764) | Labiotermes labralis P1 segment gut microbial communities from Petit-Saut dam, French Guiana - Lab288 P1 (version 2) (version 2) | ecosystem: Host-associated > Arthropoda: Insects >...
AATGGAGGAGATTGCATAACGAGGAGCTAAATGATTTGTACTCCTCACCCAATATTGTGCGGGTGATAAAATCGAGAAGAATGAAATGGGCTGGGCATGTGGCGCGTATGGGTGAGAAGAGGGAGGTGTATAGTGTCTTGGTGGGGAAACCGTAGGGAAGGAGACCACTGGGGAGACCGAGACGTAGATGGGTGGATAATATTAGGATGGATCTCCAGTAGGTGGGATATGAGTATATGGACTGGATTGGGCTGGCCCAGGATAGAGATAGGTGGCGGACGCTTGTGAGTGCGGTAATGAACATTCGGGTTCCGTGAAATGCGAGGAATTTCTTGACTAGCTGCAAACCAGTTAGCTTCTCAAGAAGGACTCTGCACCATGGAGTAAGAATGTCACGTATAGTCGATGTGTGCTTTATCTAGCATTGTCTATTTTTAAAGCGCCTGTTTTCAGGCCACACGCGTCATACTTGTTCCGGAGAAGTTGCCGCACAAATAAGGCAGGAGCCAGTCAGTTGAATTGAATTTGAATTTAAACCTGCACACATATGATGATGATATTTATTTACTGCAATTGGTTTTCCACTCGGTGGCGCTGGTCGGTAAACTTGTACAAAACTAGGAACGAGACAGCTGTATACAAAAGGAGAAACAATTCACAAAACAACACAAAAACACAGAATACACAAAATAGAAAACGAACGTACAAAACAAGAAATCGAACACAAAAAGAATATTAAAAACATAAACCGAATACTTGGAAAATAACAAAGAGAATCAAATAATAATGACACAACGTACTGCACAGAACATACACACATCTACTTGAATATAAATGAATGATAATACATGCATTTCATCCAAGTTCATCGATTCACTTCACTTCACTTCACTCCCCATTTTGCACTTCCCACCACTTTTGGACATTTCGTCACCACGCTACAAAAACCCTTCACCTCTCCTCACTTACACATTACTTTCTTAACCTTCATTCTAAAAGTATGTGATTTACAGGAGAACGTCGCTAGAGGCTCTGCATACAGTTGATTCCACAATTTGATTGTCCTATTTACAAAGGAGTATTTAACGCTATCTCCTCTTTGTTTACTGCCCATAATTTTACGATCGTGATCATTCCTGCTCAGGTAACATGGTCCTTCGAAACTGTACCCTATAGATTTCCGCGTCGATTCTCCGGTGTATGCATTGAACAGGACCCAATTGCGAGTCACGTTTTCCCAGAACGAATCGTTCGTCTGGATTGCAAATGTAACCGCTTTGTTTTGCTCGCAGTCCGATGCCTTTATCTGACCTTCCTTCGCAAGAGGTGCACAAAAGTTACTGTGACACTCAGACACTAATATTTGCGTGTAAAATTCACTGAGGTGAAAAGGTGATACAAAGTTCGTGGAAATGGAAAAGACTAGGTTGATGTGTCAAATGCTGAGGAATCATCGGGTGGTCGAGATCTTTAATTTACACCTTCCATGATGCATGTCATAGGCACGGAAATTTGTGCATAAATAGATGTGTGATATTGCTCTAAGTGTGATATTGCTATAAGTGTTAAATTGCTGTAAGTGTGATATTGTTGTAAGTGTGATATTGTTGTAAGTGTGATATTGCTATGAGTGTGATATTACTGTAAGTGTGATATTGCTATAAGTGTTAAATTGCTGTAAGTGTGATATTGTTGTAAGTGTGATATTGCTATGAGTGTGATATTACTGTAAGTGTGATTTTGCTATGAGTGTGATATTGCCGTAAGTGTGATATTGCCGTAAGTGTGAAATTGCTGTAAGCGTGATATTGTTGTAAGTGTGATATTGCTATAAGTGTGATATTGCTATAAGTGTTAAATTGCTGTAAGTGTGATATTGTTGTAAGTGTGATATTGCTATGAGTGTGATATTACTGTAAGTGTTAAATTGCTGTAATTGTGATATTGTTGTAAGTGTGATATTGTTGTAAGTGTGATTTTGCTATGAGTGTGATATTGCCGTAAGTGTGATATTGCCGTAAGTGTGAAATTGCTGTAAGCGTGATATTGTTGTAAGTGTGATATTACTATAAGCGTGATATAGATGTAAGCGTGATAGTGCTATAAGTGCGATATTGCTGTAAGTGTGATATTGCTGTAAGTGTGATATTGCTATAAGTGTGATACTGCTGTAGGCGTGATATTGCTATAAGTGCGATATTGCTGTACGTGTGATATTGCTATAAGTGTGACATTACTATAAGCGTGATATTGCTGTAAGTGTGGTATTGTTATAAGTGTGATAATGCTAATTTAATCCCACAGAAAATTTATTCATATTTTCGTAGCAAATGTTGCGGTGACAAATAATGGTCACAAGCAGCCACTAGTTATGCTAATGTAGTGTAATAATCCAATCGACCTGCTCCATTCTGACAGAATTCACTGAGTAGCTATTTGAATCACAAAAAACACAACATTTGAACACGTTACATTCATTTATTTACTTTCCTACATCATATTGCTTTCGTTCCATTCGACTATCATCATGCTGAAAACATAAATACGTAATGGAAAAGTCTATTCTGGAAGGAGCGTCGTTTTCACAATTAGCCCGATAATATACATAAGGTAACTATTATTTCCAGTAAAGGAATGATAAACATATAGATTATTCATTATAAGTTTCAATGAAAATCCCAAAGTATCGTAGATGTGAGGATAAAAGATGTTCCTGCGTAACATTACGTCAGCATTTGACGGCATAAACCACTCAACTGACAGTACTGCGCGCTACATTGGTTGTAGTGTGGTACTGTAAAAAATAATTAATTTGTAAACGCACTGGAACAGTTTAAATTTGTTAGTAACGAACAATGATCAAAATACGAAGGTAAGTCATTAAATACTAGGAATGTTATAATAATATTTTTTACAAGAGTACTTACAGAAATTGTCTGTGTCTTATTTTTCGACTTAGTCCCCCCGCTTCGCAACACACTTGGTCCAGCTTTCCACAAGCTTGCGGACGCCCTCTAAAAAAGAAAGCTTTTTGGCGTGGCCTTTAACTAACTTTGCACCGCCTCCATTACCTCGTTGTCATCTGCAAACTTCTGGCCCCGCAAATGTTCTTTCTTAGGTCCAAACAAGTGAAAGTCCGATGGCGCCAATTCCGGACTGTATGGTGGATGTTTCAACACCTCAAATTTCAGAGCACGTCGTGTATCCACTGTACGCGCGGCCGTATGGGGCCGGGCGGTGTTGTGAAGCAACAACACTCTTTTTGAGAGAAGTCCCCGGCGTTTCGATCGTATCGCGGACTTCATTTCTTTCACTAGCATGTCACTGTATCGAGCACTAGTAACAGTTTGACCCTTATTCTGGAAGTGCACCAATATAGGGCCATTGACATCCAAAAGATTGTCAGCATGACTTTCCCAGCAGAAGCCTGTGTCTTGAATATTTGTTGGCCGGAGACAACAGATGCTTCCACTGCATCGAATGTCTCTTACTCTCTGGTTCATAATGGTACACCCAGGACTCGTCTCCTGTCACAGTTCGATGGAGAAAAGCATCTGCTTCACGAACATGATTAATGCTCCTGACAAATCGACTGCCATGTACTCTTGTGTTCATCGGACAACTGCCTTAGGACCCATCTGCTACGCACTTTCCTATACTCGAGGTCATCATGGACAATATTGTAGGCAGAGCCGTGACTCATGTTGAATTCTACGGCAATTTCATCAATAGTGACTTGCCTGTAGTCACGGATTCGCTGTTCGATCTGTTGTTTCACTGTCTCAGTTGCCACGCTAACTGGTCTCCCACTCCGGTGTTCATCACTGACGTTCTGTCTTCCGTTTTTAAATCTTTCCACCCATTCATACACCCTCCCCGACTCAAACAACTGTCTTCATACTGAACCTTAATTCGTCTGTAGATTTCAGAAGGTTTCACACCCTCTGACCACAAAAAACGGTTAACTCTCCGTTGCTCTTCCACGGTGCAAGTTTAGAGTGGAGCGGCCATGTTTTACAAGCTATTTCACAGGCTTATACTGCTCGATCGTCGCGACCCTTATATGGGACATTGCTAAGGAGCCATTGTGTGTCCTAAAATAAGATTTTTCTTTGCACATTGCTTCCATGCACTTTAGAATAAAATTCCTTTCATTTAATGACTTTCAAATTAAGGTTATGTGTGGCCTAAACTTTCTTTTCTATTTTGTACACTGTATTAATGTTCACGTAGGGCTGTCCGAACTTACTGGACATCTTGTGTTCGCTAGAGAAGGTTAAGTCATTAACAGTTTAACCTTTTGGCGCCGGAATTATTTTTTAATTTTAGCACACTCTGTGTATAAAATGTGAATAATAAAGGAACCAAATACGTTAGAATTATGAAACAAACTGCATTTTGAAGAGAAAATAAGCGGAGAATATATACCATGTTTAAAATATTCAGTACCTATATTTGTTGAATAAATACATAAAATGCAACTTTAGAGGTAAGCGGTGCGGTACGACCAATATAGTTGACATTAGGCGTCAAAAGGTTAAAGCTCAGACTTATTTTATATCTTGAAAACTTCAGAACGTTTACTTTGAAAGTTTACATTTTAGCTACTACACAAGTAATGAATATTTTTAATAGTTCTGCTATATTTTCGTTAGAAGTGTCGTACATTTCACCATTCTGATGCCCGTGTTCTTTCTCCCAAACACCTTCTTAGTTTCATGTGCCTCAGACAAACATTATGTGGTGACACTCCACATTCGGTACTGTAGGAATCAAGCGCGAGTTATTCTGGTCAAAGGTAAGGCACTTCCGCCTCGTACTGCGTAAAGACATAATAAAACGTCACGCATACTTAAACCCAGCGTCAGATGGAGCTAAGCGAACTTCTAAAGCAATAAAGCTGGCTCAGTCAGAACGAAGCTTTAAGTCTCTCTTGCTCTCCAGAGTACTTTCACAGGGAGTTGAGAGATTGAGTCCAATAACCTTAATGCACTCCTCCTCACTTCGACTTGTGGTTTGTGTGACTGCCCTGGGGAGTAGAAACAAGCACTTCCACACTCTGCTTAACAGCAGCCACACTTCACGAGCGAGAAGATGTCAAAACTTTCGATAACACGTGCTCCAATATCAGTTTCTGACGCATCAGTCAAAGTCAGGGATTGCCCAGTGGTCAGCAGCTTTCGATGTTGTAGCAACTAGAAACTCTTTAGCAGTGTATAGACTACACGAATCACTTTGATTTTTGCCTGCTTTTTCTTGGCTGAAAGTAGTTACAATCAGGAAATCTGTCCAAAAGTACTGTCATGTCTCTGTGTTTTCTTAGCGGCTGTCATGTTATCAAAATTGATACTTTATCGTTAATAATACATTTCATTATTATTATTATTACTTGGGTGTATCCAGTACCTCACCTTTTCGTCAACAAATTAATACACTACTTTGCAGTAATGCCAGTTGGGTGGAGGGGGTGTAATCGGCGATGGGTATTATGAATTTTAGTTTACTAAGGAGTTAAATTAGAAAGATGAGAAATAATGGTTTTAGCGGAGGTTCTTCACTTTTTTTGTGTTTTTACACCACCCAGATGACCGTTTAGAAAACAATTCTATTTATTTGCCCCTCTCCAAATCAGTAGCCAAAAAAAAAAAATGTTCCTAGGTAGAAAAAGTATTGAAAGGGTATGGGCCCCCCTTACAAACCCCTCCCGACCAAGTTACGCCTATACTACCTTATACCTCTCCAGAATTGGAAATAGGCTGAATTTATCTCATTTAAGTATGATAAATCGACAAACGTAGCTTCCTCCAAGACTTCTGTTTTTTTTTTGTTTTACCACACAAACTTTTTCTGAACTTATTCGTGATAATTAATTAAGTAACAAAGTAACATTTTTTCTTAGTCTGACTTCTTCTATCTACTAATTTTAGGTGTAGAGATTTGTTGTTGCGCCTCAACCCACTCAAATACACACACACACACACACCACACACACATACACACGGTAGGACTCCTCTTGATGAGAGATCGGCTCTTCTCTGGGATCTGTACCTGACACACAAAATTCACAATAAATTGACACCCAAGCCCCGGCTGGATTCGAACCCATAACACAAAGAATTGAGCGACCACATACCCACCAGGATCAACAGTAATTAATTAATTATCCAATTATTCTCTTCCGCGTAGTTGAAATCTTATTGAAAACCGGATAATTTTCCTACTCTTCGAGCAATAAAACTACTCGTATATAAATCTAGGATTAACTACAGGTTTCAGCAGATCCAGACCCACAAACGAGGTGCATTCAAAGACAGTAGAAGAATACTCAAGCTGTGTTAAGTTATCAGTTTTGTGAAGTATAAAATAAACGAATGGCGGCCTTGCGAATTTTTGCCGAATTTTTCGGTTTGACGTCTATAATGAGTGAAACATTCGAGTTACGGATAGAGCTGGTAAACGTACATGAACATCATGTGTGCGGCATTACAATTCAGAGGTTAAACAATTCGCAGCTACGCGAAGCTTATAGGTCACATCCGACAAATTTGAAGCAGACAGATTATATTCATCACAAAATACAATTCGGTTCAGTTATTTGTATCCCCCCCCCCTTCTATGACTCGACAGCTTCTATTCGGTAAGGGCTTCCTCATTGTCGAGGCTTCATGATCACACTCAGACACACCACAGTCAGTAGGACTCCTCTGGGCAAGTGATTAGCCCAACACAAAATCTCTACCTGACAACACTCACAAGAGAAACACATCCACGACGGCGCCGGGATTCGAACCCACAATCCCAGCAAGCGAGCAGCCGCAGAACTACGCCTTAGACCGCGCAGCTACTGGGATCGGCGTTACGCGTGCATACTCAGCCTAATGGTCAGTTCCATAGTTTTTTTCAATAGAAAATAGGCTGTAACACAATCAAAAATGTTTTCGTATGCGTATTTGTTAGACAAAAACACGACTTAGACCCTGTATTTGTTAGACAAAAACACGACTTAGACCCTGTATTTTTCCACTAAGTACATGATCACCAGCAGGACAAAATATTAACACTACAACCTAAAAGCTGAAGATAGACTTTAGGACTTCTTCTCAGCACTTCTTGTAACAGAGGGAACAGCCATTTATAAAGTTCGGCTGTAATTCTTATATCTTCTCTTGAGTCTTGGTGCAACCATTCTATTTATGAGCCGCTCGAGGTTAACGCGCGGTCTAAGCCGTGGGCCTGCAACTTCCGACTAGCTGGGATTGTGGGTTAGCTTCCCGCCAGCGGTTTTATATATTGTCAGGTAGAGGCCGGTCACTCGTCCAGTGGAGTCCTACCGAATGCCTGAGTGCGATCGCGGAACCTCAACAATTAGGAGGCCTAGGCCCACTATGGTCTTTCGAGCCATAAACAGAATTCTATTGAAGAATAAAAAACCAACTAGATGCCACTTGTTATTTTATTGTACTTCTTATGGGTTCAACATGTTTCGGACATTACTATGCCCATCATCAGGAGCTCGTGACTATAATGTTCATTACCACATTGGTCGTATCGTTCTGTAAAGGTGGAAGGGTTAGTGTTAATGTAAATTTATGGTTTTAGTGTTATGTGTTCGGTGTGATGTTCTTTGTCACTTTGTTGTGGCTGGTAACGTGTTTCTGTTAATTGTAATAGTTTTGATATTTTATGCGTGAACACCACGATCACCGCGCATAAAATATCACAACTATTACAATTAACAGAAACACGTTACCAGCCACAACAAAGTGACAAAGAACATCACACCGAACACACACCACTAAAACCATAAATTTACATTAACACTAACCCTTCCACTTTTACAGAACGATACGACCAATGTGGTAATGAACATTATAGTCACGAGCTCCTGATGATGGGCATAGTAATGCCCGAAACATTTTTTTAAGCTCACGGTTCCGTGCATCGTAATTCAATATTAATAAAAATCCAACAAGATGCAACAGTATGCAGATATTTATTTACTGCAAAGTCACTGTACATATTTCGGGTGTCACAGCACCCATCATCAGGAGTACTAAAAACTGTAACCGCAGCCTCCGGTACAGGTCATAATATCGGTACAGCTACTTTCCTCCAACGTGGCCCGATCTGGCCACGTTGGAGGGAAGTAGGTTTACCAGTATTATGATCTGTACCGGAGGTTGCGGTTACAATTTTTAGTACTCCTGATGATGGGTGCTGTGACACCCGAAACATGTAGAGTGGCTTTGCAATAAATGAATATCTGCATACTATTGCTTCTCGTTGGATTTTTATTAACATTGAAGCCCGAAACTTGTTGAACCTATAAACAGTACAATAAAATAACAAGTGACATCTATTTAGTTTTTTTTCTTCAGTTATCACAACGATTCACGGTCCTATAAACACCAGAATTCTATTTATTTGCGGTTTCGCTTACTGGAAAATATTTAAAATTACTTCAAGAGAAAAATGCCTTTCTGTTCTATAACCTCTGCATGGACTGCACATTCGGACATCAGAACTGGAAACAACAGTTAAAGCCATTTCGTTGAAACGTTCAGTCATCTGAATGTTCATTACATCTCGTTCATTACTCGTATATTGAATCTTAATAGAACTGTACAACCCAAATTAGAAACAAAATCAATGGTAAATAACGAATGGTGAATAAAAAAGAAACATAAACAAACAACAGTAATATACTGGAAAATTCCCCACCATTAAATAGTAATATACATATCGGTTGAATGAATATACACACTAGAGCTTCGTACTTACCGACTGATTTGGCATTTAGAGTTGTCATTTTGATTTTGTGCTGTTGTAATCTGCTATTTGACTGACATCAAACGTCTCGGGTAATCCATGTGGTCTGTAAAATCCAAGCATTTCAAATAAAAAATTGTATGCATTTCTCATCTATCCCATGCGTGCTACAAACCCCAAAACACCTTCCGATACTGATATTTTACCCGGAGCTTCTTCGGTAATAGTTATGCATAATTTTGTCTCCCATTACACACACACACGAAATCATATTAGAGCGCAAAATCGATGTTCTTGAGAAAATAATCACACTGTTAGATAATAGGAGGACACAGCTTGGTAATTACGCCACTGAATTTGCATTTTATCTGTAAATCAGTGGTGTTAATTGTCACAGACCTGCCGCTTTGAAAGTTCAAATCTGCGTAAGGTGCGTTTCCAGCGGCAGGTAGGAAGCAGTTAACCATACCACATTGTCGGCTATTGTTCCCAATAACCAAGCACTGCATACACCCCTCCTCTCGCAACTGTAGGTGTTTGTAAACAATAGAACTATGTTACTGAAGGTAAGCTAACCGTAGGTGTCTGGGGACAATAGAACGACGGTATGTTACTGAGAGCAGGGTAGGCGAACTTCCATATTGAGGTTAGATGAATACAATAGACCCCGATTATATTTATTCTTTTTACGTTAGAGCAAAATTATCAGAAATGGGTTCCCACTTAAAATTTATTTACCAAAACGGAGATTTTGGTTTTTAATACTGGATGCTGGCACAGGGTGAAGCGCGAGAAAAGAATGCGTATTCAGTTTCATCCCTTTTTTAGAGGTTCAGATTTTGTCGGAGCTGTGAGAATTATACAGGAATATTCAAATAATTCCCATTTAATATAAAATGAAATTAAATTTTGCACAACTTCGCTAATAAATATGATCGAACTGAGTACTTCAGAACCCAGTACACTATATTCATATCCTTTTATTTGAAATTGTAATTCAGATAGTTTTATAATAAATCACCTGCTCCAATTCAGGCAGTAAAAGCTAGTACATAGTCCTTGCAGGATTTCTGCACTTTGAGACATTTGACAGAAATGTGTTTGTATATTAGTCTATTTGATGTGCGCGTAAGGCAAATTGTATTTATCTCGTGCAAATGGTTTATAAAATCCGTAGTTATGGTCAGAAAGGTTGGGCTCTGACTCAACGTCTCTTAGACCAGTTCTGTTCAGGTTGTATTCTCTCATACCACTCTCACATTGCAAAACATGTGCACGTACCACTGTCACAACACAAACCATGTACACGTACCATTATCACGGTACAAAACATGTGCACGTACCACTGTCACAACACAAACCAAGTACACGTACCATTATCACGGTACAAAACATGTACACATACCACTGTCACAACACAAACCATGTACACGTACCATTATCACGGTACAAAACATGTACACATACCACTGTCACAACACAAACCAAGTACACGTACCATTATCACGGTACAAAACATGTACACATACCACTGTCATAACACAAATCATGTACACGTACCACTATCACGGTACAAAACATGTACACATAACACTGTCACAACACAAACCATGTACACGTACCATTATCACGGTACAAAACATGTACACATACCACTGTCATAACACAAATCATGTACACGTACCATTATCACGGTACAAAACATGTACACATACCACTGTCATAACACAAATCATGTACACGTACCACTATCACGGTACAAAACATGTACACATACCACTGTCACAACACAAACCATGTACACGTACCATTATCACAACACAAAACATGTAAACATACTACTGTCACAACACAAACCATGTACACGTACCACTGTCACAATACAAAACATGTAAACATACCACTGTCACAACACAAACCATGTACACGTACCACTGTCACAATACAAAACATGTGCACATACAACTAGGTACTGCAAATATTAATGCCTTCTTTCAGGATACTGGTCTTCCGGCATATTACGCTGGGGAAACCTAAAATATTTCATATTCATAATCTTCTCAATTAACGCGATTAGACGACAAAGAATGCCCGTATTTATATTCGAACAATGGAAAAGTACCTTGATATACACTTTGTGAATGTTTTTTTCTAAATTTCGGCACATTTAACACAATTTTAATAGTGCAATTACCGTTTCTAAAGTTCACTTACTGAAACAAATTCCTAAATTTTTCGCCTACCACCAGGCGGCCGTCCGCTTACCGCCAGTGGTAGGCTTACCACCGTTTGAAAAGTAGTGCATTCTATTTTCTTGATTTTTTTTTTGCGGCTTTCGAGTGTTCATTCCGACTTACATTTGGTTGTCATTAATAGACATAGACAGCTCTTGAAGATGCCAACACACAGAAACAGAATCACCATGAAGGTGGCATCACTTTGTAAGTCTTAAATCATTATGTTCATTTATTAATATTTCCTTTTGACACTGAAATAATTAGAGTGTGACAGGTACAATGCGAAAGTCATAGGCTGCTATATGGCAAGCTCATTTTGCTCAGAAGTGCATATTATTTCGTGAGAAGCTGATATATGCTCAGATGGTCAGGACATTGAACACCGGAAATTGACGTTTTTAGAAGACATAGACAATTACAAAACACCGTTCTTTGAAAATGTCTTCTTAAGAACATCTGGCAAAATGATAGGCACCCCCCCCCCAAAAATTGGTTTTGATGCTAAGGGATTAATGGTGTCCAAAATATTTTATTTGAAGTATTATATAAACCATCTTCTAGACAAACGCGCTGGTAACTCTTGAGGATTTGACTAAGTAAGGACCAACCTGCCCACATCAATTTTGAAGATATGGAAACAGAATTTACTAGGACACCTCAAAGTAAAGAAAAACTGAATTGTTATTTAAGTCAGATATTCTGCAGTACGAGTCATCATTATAAATTATTTGTGCAATGCTTTTGCCGGCAAACCCATCACATAGACAGCTAATAAGTCTTTCTTCTGCACCGCCTCACTATTTTTTTTATTTTGTAACTCACAGGGTTAAACCGACGCAGTCGGCACAATGTACAGATTTCATTTTAACCCTTTAAACCTACTGATTACTACACGTACCGCCAGCCAGGTCACACTAAGGATTCTTCACTTTGAAAACAGCGATTTTTCATTTCCTATGATTCTTACAATAAAAAGTTATTATTTCCCTCTAAAACTAGCTCTGCTAATGACACAACCTATCTTCTCTGTGAGGTGCGACCTGAAACTTTGCATAGATTGTAGATTAGTTTTATTCTATATAGCTTTAGTGATGTTTATCCTTTGCTGCATCTTTTGACTTTATGCCATCTTTAACCCTATAAAGACGAAGCGCAGACCGCTCTATTTAAATACCCAGTTCGTACCGCGCTGTAAACACTTTTCGTCTCAGTTATAAAAACCAGCCAGTTTATTATGTAAGTGGCACAATTCGCTGTTTGTTCTGAGATAAATACAAAACACTTAAATACAGTGTGGGCAGAGCGTACAATTTTTGAGTTTTAATCTTGTTGGTGCATCACGTAACCAGTAGGCTTTAAAAGGTTAAGCAAGTGTGTTAAGTACAGAAACGGTCAATGTACAGTGTCAATAAAAATGTTATAGCTCTGTAATCCCAGTTGTGCATGATTATTTGAATATTTTAAGCCCTTATAAAATGCAACGGTTATATTTGTAGTTCAAAACATGCATGTTGAAGAACCCCCATCATGCTCCGTTACTCTTACAATTCCTGTACTTTCGTTCTTTCAGTATCATGTGGAAGATCGCCATTAAGCATCGTGTGAATGTTTTGCTTGTTGTTTATGGTTAAGGAATTTTGGTTGAGTATGAGGCAGTGTTTATACTGTCTGCCAGTGTAGCACGTATAGTCCGCATGTCCCCACAGCCACACACCAACACCAACAGAGCAGGGACTTCACCAACAGCTAACTAGATCCGTGGAACAGATTTCCTCTGTGGAAGGTGATTGGTCCTCAGCTAATAAGAAATTCTTCACGTTTCATGGAAACAGAATATTTATCACCTTATTTACAAAAACAGGCCACGTGTCCCACGTAAATCCAGTTCAGTCCCTACCGCCAGATTTCTTTAATATCAAATTTATATTATCGTTCCATCTACACCAGAGTCTACCAAATGGTCTCTTTTCTTCAGGCTTCCGCATCAAACCCTGTATCCATCCCTCCTCTTCTCCATCCATGCCTCACGCCCCGTACCTCTCATTCTCCGACGTAATGAATCAAAAAAAATCATCCGTTGTTAATTAGGAGGTTAATAACCTAAACGTATTATCAAATAAGTCTTTACAGTACAACAGTTTTATAAGATGGGAATGGGGGGTCGTCTACCGCACAGGGGGGAAATGAAATATTCGTACATTATATCAGTAGTGAATCCTGCAAGCAGGAGACCACTTGCCACTTGGGAGGTTAATATGAAAACGGTCTGTCAAAAATGTGTGAATGTGGATTGGACTCAGCTGGATCATGGTTGGGTCCAGTGGCTGCGATGCGATCTGCTGCGAATACTTCAATAACTTTTAGATTCCATAAAGCTCGGTGCAATACTTTGAACAGATACGCGTCTGTCAGATTTCAGGTTAGAACTTGCCACTTCGCATTTGGATAGATTTGTATGACTAAATGATTCTTTTGGACCTAAAATAACCTCCCCTTTCGTCGATATTTAAGTGTTTCCGCCTGACATTCTGCAGTTTCACTCAGTGTCATCAAATGTAGAAGTTACGTGTAAGAGGTTAGCGAGATGGAAGGCTACAACTTCTGGTTAATCTATAAAGCGACATTTGTAATTCAGATATTATTAGGCCATACAATAAATGTACAAATATTTGTTGTATTCTTTGAAGCTGTAGACATGAATTAGTTTGTTAAGCTAACTTTCGAAACTTGGAAAATCATTCGAGAAAATGTACACATTTTCATTTTTAATTCCAAATGACCCAGAATGTTTCGAACTGAAGCTTAAGAGAATTCCGCGTCTTTTCAATGTACCGTGCCCCATTCCTTCACAGAGGGGGTGCGGTGTTCAATTCTGGTTTACGGTTTGCGCGGTAATCCCGTATGGTGTAAGAGGACTATTGTTTCCAAGTCTGTTCACGTTTCTTTCAGTCACATGTACTGTATGTTTCCGCCTGTATATCTATACTTTACTTTATTCTCTCGCTGTCTGTGTGTCTCTTGAATACACACACAATATATACCACCATATACTGAAAATTGATTGCTCTGTAGGAAGGGGGGAGGTCATTTAATTGTTCCATTCAAATTCACTTTTAATCGCATTGGCGAATTTCCGGATATAATCGCTACAGGAATTCCTATGTGGACTGGTGCTGTATAGGTACAGGTCAGCAATGAATGTGACGCAATGTGGCGATTTGCAGGCGTAACAGAATAGAAGCTGATGTTCGATTGTGCTGCGCCGAGATTATGTGTCAGTGTATAGCACAGTTCTTTGCTCGGTGTGTCAGAAACACGATGTTAATTCCCCACAGTCGACGGTAGGTGAATGTCGCCTGGTCAGCATCGCGTTTCGTCCATCTTTCAAATTCGTGGGTATTCATCCAGAAGTTCGTCTCGAGCCTCTGATTTTACCGGAAGGAGGGTCAAGAATTTTCGTAAGAAGAAAATATCTCATGATCATCCTTATGTTAAAATACTTTGTTAAGTAATATTTATTACTTAATGTCTGTTTTGTATAATCTCAGATGCCTAAATACATCACTGAACAGCTCGAAGGTAGATATTTGGGCCTGTGACGGTCGAGGCAGCAAAAGAATGGAGAAGAATACATGGCGATGAGTTTTGTGACCTGCACTGCTCACCAAATACTATTCAGGTGATCAAATCAAGAAGAATATAATGGACTGGACATGCAGCACGTAGGAGGAAGAGGAGAGCATCATGCAGGGCTTTGGTGGGGAAATCTAAGGGAAAGAAACCACTTGGAGGACCTAAGCATTGATTGTAAAATAATGTTAAGATGGTTCTTCAAACAGTGGGGTGAGGCATGGAATGGATTTATCTAGCTAAGGATAAGTACAGGTGGCCGGCACCTGCGAATGCGTTGATGAACTTCCTGGTCCAATACAATGCGGAGAATTTCTTGGGGTTGAAGGTCTTTTAGCTTCTCAAGACAGAATGGATTTAGTTGGCTAGTCTTTCGGTTAGCTGGTTAGTTAGTTAGTTGGTTGTTTGCCATCCCGAACACCAATTGACGGAACCTAAAGCAATGTCATAGGGTAATTTTTGATATGGAATGCTACTAAATTTCTTATAATTATAAAACGTTATTGATAATAATTATTATTGTGGTTGCTTTTTAATTTTACATTTGTGGGATGATTAGTATGACTAGCGAATCTTTACTTCCTAGTGGTTGTTGTGAGCAAAGCGGCTGTCTTGTGCCCTCCTGGTTAAACATGTGTTTTTTTTAAGTACTGATTTCTGATAGCTGTCAGATTGTAATCCTGGTTGGCAGTTGGCATATTTCTTATTTCTGAATATCTAATCGCCTGGTCCGGGAAGTCCCTGTTTAAAATAACAGCCACAGACGATGTTACCTTGTTCGCAATAGTCGGTCAGTTTGATCTATTTCATACACTCCCGTCGTTTTTCGTAACGTACCCTACATTATACTTTCATGTGCCCTTTTTCAAGGGTCCCAAGTGGCCAAGTGGTCTCTGCAGTGCAGATTTCCCTGCGGAAGTATGCATCTCCTTAGCAAAATGCGATCTACCGTGTTTTATTTGAACTACTTCCAGGAGCTGCATTGACTGGCTTCTATGTTTTTGTCTTCAAAATAATTTATTTTCTCGAACGACACGTTGGTTGAATTTCCTGTTTTGTGTTTATCTGTGCTGAAAGCTTTTCCGGGTATATGATGACATTCGAAACTTCAGAATATTTCTATGCCGCGTCACATAAACTACAACTCAGATTGACCTCAGTGTTTTCTTTTCTCTCAAGTTCTCCTCCCCCTCCTCCTCCCCCTCCGGCCCCCCCCCCCATCACCAAGTCCGTTCGTTCCTTTGTTCTCTTGAAGCTCGGGCCCTGGAATTGAATCTGACGCAGGATCACTGAAATGTACGTACTGAAAGCGAAATAGCACACTCCGCAATAGAGAGGTTGAAAAATTGGATGCGAATGCAGTTTTTTCATGTTAACAATAATATATTGACATTGTCGTTTAGATTGTACTGTCTTCGATCACAACCACAGATGTTTATTAGTTTATTAGGCCTATATGTTTATATTTATTTTTTTATATACGGAAAATTTGCTTACGACGTTTTTCAGCTGAAATTGATCATCTTCGGGTAATACCGACATCTAAATATACTAAGCAGTATACGTTCTTAGTATATTTAGATATTATGTCCTAAGCAAATTAAAGTTTTTTAGTATACCTAAAATAGTATTCCACATAAGTATATATATATATATATATATATATATATATATATATATAGAAGTCTCATGAGAAGCGCCGTCAGACCTAGAGAACGCTAAGA
>Ga0131853_10011263_pt1 | contig 16360 bp, 13 predicted proteins | sample TergutLab28metaG_FD_92764 | JGI IMG/M metagenome (GOLD analysis project Ga0131853, IMG submission 92764) | Labiotermes labralis P1 segment gut microbial communities from Petit-Saut dam, French Guiana - Lab288 P1 (version 2) (version 2) | ecosystem: Host-associated > Arthropoda: Insects >...
AGATTCCGTGCTTTAATGTCTGTTCTAAAGGGCGATGGTTCACCGCAGTGTCCCCACAACATTTCTTTGATTATACCTTAAAATGGGCCACTCTCACCACCTTCCCAGCTTATCAGTCACAATCCTTCCTTAACTTCGGCAATTTAACCCACATCAGTTATCAAAACATCAATAAACAGGAAAACAAGAACAAAGAATAATCTAACTTAGATGTGATAGAGGCACATCCTCATTAATAGTTCAATTTTTCAGTCTCTAGACCCACGTCCATAAAAGCGAGGTGTCCCACTTGTAGACAAGTTGGTACTTCATTAGGAGACGCTGTGTTTTGGACTTCCTACCGGACGGGGTTCAAATCCTGGTAGGGAAAAAAGATTCATCTCTCCTCGAAAACATCAAGATCAGCCGTGGGATATAAGAATCCTTCTGTTTTATGGATAACATTGGTTCTTTTTCCGGGTTAAAGTGGCATGGGCGTGATAGTGACCAATTACCTGCAGTACATATTTATTAAAGGTTAGTCACACACAACGACGCCAAAATTTATTTTGTAGGGGTCTAAATTTTAGTTTTAAAGTTTTTCTGTACCTTTGTTCTTGGATAAAGGCCTGTTGATGGCTTGATACCAGAACTGAAACTAGTCTTCTGTAAAATAAACATCAACCCTTATCCTGCTACCGTGGAGAATATGGTGAGCTCCTAACAATGCCAGCAAATGGCAGATATGATTTAATTCAGCGTTTAAAGAGCAGTTGTGAGTGGCTGACATTGAATAAATGCATACTTGTGATCTGATACACACATCGGGGTGTCTAATATAAAGAATATTTACTTCCTAGTAATTTTTATACAGGACATCTCCATTGTATTCAAATATACGAATATAAAGAAAATAAGTAGGATGTCAGTATCTACACAACTTTTTATCATACATATAAAAGTAGTTACATGTTTTGGCTATATATATGTAGCCATCATCAGGCTGGGTATAAGACCTTCAATAAGAAAACTATAAAAATACACAATACGACATGAAAGTGGGGATGAGATCTCGTCTTTTCATCAATGTACAACACAAAAGCATATAAAAGTACATGAAAATATTTGAATGTTGCAGAAGGATTATTTTGAATTGTATAGATTATGAGAAGTTTTTAACAATCTTTAATAGAATTATGTTCTGAAAGTGAGTGTGGTGGCATAGGCTAAGAGGGTGATCGTAAGATTGTTTGAGCAGTTCAAGTGTAGGTTCTCTGATGAAACTTTACTTGGTATAATCTGTAAAGACATAACGTCTGTTACAGAATTTGTAATGGAGGACATTTTATAATATTGGGGATGACTCTATGCACAGTACATGGTACTCACACTTTTTACCAGTACAATGTAGATATAAGTATATCTCAGTGTATCATTTGAGGTACAATTATGTATGATTTAATGTGATGTATGGTGCAGTTGATGTTTCAGTGGAGAACCTATAGTCGAGCTGCTCAAACAATCATATGATCATCCACTTAGCCTATGCCACCACACTTATTTTCGGAGCATAAATCTATTAAAGATCTTTGAAATCTTTTCATAATCTATACAATTCCATATAATCCTGCAACATTAAAATATTTTTATGTACTTTCATACATTTTTGTGTTGTACATTGATGCAAAGATGAGATCTCATCCCCACTCTCATGTTGCATTGTATTTTTATGGTTTTCTTATTCAAGATCTTATACCCAGCCTGACAATAGCTACATTGGTATAACCGAAACATGTAGCTACTTTTATATGAATGATAAAAGTTGTGTATAGACTGCAATCCTAATTCTTTTTCTTATATACCTCCATCTGTTCCTGGGTAAGAAGGATTGGAGATATATCTCTAATCCTCCTTGTTGCTTTCATGGTCTCCACAGGAACAAATTTATCCTTCTCTGAGTTAATGCCTACAGCAAATTCCTACAATATCCTTCTTTCTAATTTTTACAGCTGGCCGACAATTTTGATATGCCGTTCTTCGAGGTTTCTTGTAAAGAAAACATAAATATAGAAGAGGTCTTCCTGAAGTTGGCACGAAGAATACGAGAGCAGAGGCACAGAAGGGTAAGTACAAGCAGACTGTTCTTTTTATAACTCTGTATCTGACAAAGTACAAAATTTCACATTTTCATAGCTAGATGAACAGCAGTTCTTTGGATCCTACTGGATAGCCCTATAATATGTCTTTTAATTTTGCCTATAATACAGATAGTGTAATTAGTAAATATACATAACTCTTGTTTAATGTAGGTTTAAAAGTGAGTTATTTAATTACTTACATTTTTTAAGATGAGACGTTGGTACACTGTATAGGCATTCATCAATAATCATACTTGAAAAACATATTGTAAAATACCACAGTACAACTCCATATAGAGTGCTGTATAGTAACCTACAGTCTAGCAATACCATCAATACATCATAGCACAGTGGGTCATTCTATCCAAGCACAGTCAGAAATTGTTTAGGTAAGTTGCTATTTGACTAGGCTTTGCAATGGGCTATTGGGGTTCAATTTCTAGCAGGGGCAGAGGCTTTTCCTTTGTTGGCATCTACAGACCTCCTGTAGGACCCACACAGTCTTCCTTTGAATGAGTACATAAATGGAGCTTTTTCCTTAGGCAGAAAGTGGGCAGGGCATGAAGCTGTTCACTGCACACCAGTTAACAATGAAAGTTAAAAATGTGTTCAGCTATACCTCCAATCTGCAATACATTTTTATGGCATGGTGCTTGGCTAAACACAGTGTTGATTTTATGTTTTATTCAAAACATAGCAGATATATTGACTGCATATTCATTCTTGGCAAACGACTTTTACATTATAGTTCTTAAATTTCTTTATTGTGACACAATTTGTGTATTTATTTTATATACTTTAATGCTTTGTGTCCAGGCAAGCTTATTCGACAGTTCAGAAAAGCAAGATGGCTCTGAAGTGGACCTTACTGAGTCAAAACACCAACAAACAGCAGAGACATGGAGATGTGCCTGCTAGCTGCCTCAACCACATCAACATCTGATTACCTCGCTCTTTGTCATTCCTTTCCTTCATTCTTCTTGCAGTGAGATACTGAAGGCTTGGCCTATCGCATCAGTACAAATGACCAAAGGTGGGAGTCATTACAGTGACAAAGAGAAGTATAAAACCAGGAATTCAAGCAAAATTTATCCTTTAGAAACACGTGTATGATGCATTCAAGAGTCACTGATATGGCAGTGATAAGGGGAATGAAGCTACAAAGACTTTAAGCAATTAATACATTAAATTTAAGTTGTTTTACTCAATTATGGATAAAAATGCAACACATAAACTCACTTTTTGGTTAAAATATCACTGGAAACAAATGTCAAGTAATTATGGTTTCTATATGCTTGAAACAAAATACGTTCTATGTTGTCACTGAAATGAGAGTGTTGAATACCAACTGCACACACAAGTTTATGCATCTCATTACACAGCAAGGTTTTTGTGGAAATGGAATTCTTCCAGTAGAAACTCATGCTGACCTCGCTTGTTTACCTGTTTATTGTTGGGTGAAATTGTTTAATCATACTGAGACCGCGAGAAGAAGTCTTATAAATGGTTGGGATGACTGGACTTGAGAATTCCTCTGCCTTTGCTTAGTTTTTAATCTCCTTCTGTCACTTAGGGATGTGAACAAGCCCCAAGCACATGTCAGTGTAGCAAATATTATCACTGCCAACATTCATGTGGATAGTATGGTTTCATATCTGGACAGGAATAAGTAATGCACTGAAGGGGGAAGACAGAGACCTCAAGCGTGATTGGAAGCGGCTGGTCCATGGGGCTTCGTTTGCAGTCTCAGTATAATGACATACTTACACGTCATTTTTAAGGCAGCTTTCAGGCCCATGTTATTTATTGCTGGAACAGACTGTACAAACTAACGAATTCTTAATGAGAGTATGACAAAGATATGTGGATTTTGTGTTATATAAAGAATGCATCAAGGCTCTGCATTACTCCCCATTTCTCTCCCACCATCAATAATGTCTTGTCAAGGAGACCAGTTGACCCAAATTGACTTCTTTACCCCAGATAGGCCGACAGTATGTGACCTAAATTAAACTTGAGCTCACCTCTCACATGACCTTGGAGACCAAGAGAACACTTAATTTATCCCATAGTTCACTGAGTACAAAGGGTATTTTGGTAATTAACTTGAAATGGTTGTGCAATTGTACAATTTATCATGTAAAATTTATGCACTGTAAGATTCGAATTAAACATTCTTTCCTTTACCTCTGATCGTTTTCATTAGAGGTAAATATCATTATTATAAGTATTGTTCTCACATAAGAAGACTTAGTTTGTATTAGATTTAACAGTCACTCTTTCGATGAACAAATTCAAATAGTTGAATGCAAGAACAATATATGTTTGACAGTTTTGATTAGTTTGTTTTATGATATGACCACAGTCATCAATATATGCGTATGTTGAGAAATTAAAAAAAGTCTTTGATAAAATATCTACAAAACCATGCATGTACATGATTTCCTCTTACACAATTTTACAATGAAATTCATTTCTTTGTGTTGTAATTTGGGAACTAAAATGCACTGATCGCACACACCTACATTCTATTGGTTCTGCATTTGATCACAAAAGTCAGATTTGTGCCAACAATTATAAAAACTTCATGTTGTGTGTTCCATGTGGCATCTTGCAATTTTTTGTTGTATACAGTCCAATTGCCAGCATATAGTATATTTGTTTTGATAAATGTGTTTTGATGTCTTTCATGTCATCATCAGTGTCATGATTGGTGTTGCTTGCTACACAACATATGGGAGCATGACAGTGTAATAATCTTAATAAATTCAAGATGCTGATGGTGACATTAAAGACTTCAATACAGTTTTGTCGAAACACAGATACTATGTGCTGGCAGTTGGACTACATACAACTGAAAATAATAAAAGCAGTGGATCAAGAATGTGAACAAGCATTCTGGAACCTGAGCTAAGTAATGATTCTGTCAGTTGATAAGATTTTATAGCACTGGTGACAAATGATTCTGTATGAAGTATAATTGAATCATACTGACAGGTGAAAATAAAAGTACTCAGAGAAAACCTGTCCAAGTGCCACTCTGCCACTTATAAATACCACATGGATTGACTTGGGATTGAACCTGAACCTCTGCAGTGACAGTCCATCAGCTAGTGAACTGCATCACGGCACAGCCACATTTGAAGTAATGAAGATAAGTCTTCAGTTATCTTCCTTACATTTTCTCTCTGATAATATCTGTGGGGACTTGAATATTTTCCTTTAGACACATTAAGCAGAAAGAGTGCAAAAAAAAGACACATGAAACAGCTGTAGAGATAAATTTTATTCTATTCTTTTCAATCATATGTGTTTTATGACTGCATGTTTGGCAATATAGCATATCAGTTCATTTCACTGAATTTGGAGACAAAATAGTTACAAAATGTTACCACTATGAGTAATGTAAAATTGTGTGTACCTGATAAACCACATAGAACAATTTGGCCCATCTGCAATCAACAGCAGGTTCCCAAATTCATACATTGATGACACCATAAGCCAGGTATGCATTTGGCACATTTTCAGGTATCTTTAATTTAACCTATTATGTTCAGAAGCACAACGACACAAATACTGCCTAAATGGTTTCAGTTTTTACATCTGGATATGAATGTACACACATGGTTTTGATCAGATTCTAACTCCATATCTCATCCTCTTCCATTGACTGTCAGAATGATTTTAAACACCGATTAGGTGGAACCACAAAGAGGAGTCCTTTATCAATCTTGGGGTCTGCAATGCAGAACCTCATATCCCCTGCAGAAGTGATTCTCAAACAGGAATTTCAAACTCTTTAGGTTAGTGTGTTAAACTTAAGGAATCTGTGGCTTGAGTAGATTTTGCTCAGTAGAACACAAAATGTTTTTGTGTTTGTTTTTCTCAGGTTTTTCCTAATGTTTCATTTATAATTCGTGCCAAGAAAAAAGTTTTAATCACACACACAAGTACTTACATTTAATACTGTATTTGTTTTACAGTTTAAGAGACAATATAGCAGCTGCAATTCAGACTGGGAAATGGAAGAAATGTGGTTTGATTTCTGGCAGGGGTGTGAGATACTTTCTCTTCTCCTAAGTGTCTGGACAAATTCTGGGGCTTTCCCAACCACCTGTTCCATGGGTACCAAGGGCGCTTTCCCAGGGCTAAAGCGGCCAGAGCGTGAAGCTGAACAGTCACCTCCATCTAATGCTGAGGTTAAGAATTAGTGGAGCTATATTTCCACTTTGACTTATTTGACATATGCCTTTCAAGGTATGCACAGGGACAACTTGACTTTTACCTTACAGCTGAATAGCCCAGATATAAGTTGAGCCCCCTCCCCTCCCCTTTCCGGAAATAACTGCACAGAAAAGTAGGATTCACTTTATAAGGGAAGCCTTATGGCATTTCCCAGCAATAAATCATGGACGTCATTTCCTAGTAAACAGTAACTAGTAAGATTTTATTATGTTATGCTCATATAGTTGGAAGGTCAGTTATATGTACTAAATTTTATACCTGCCTCTCCAAAACTTTACTACTAAAATTTTCTGGTTTTTTTTCTCTAAGTACCCCAACTAGAAAAAGGAAACTGAGTCTTAGTGAGACTTATATGTGGGAGCTTCAATATGTTCCCAGAATCACTTTATTTCTGAAAAATACAAAACAATATAATCATTTAAGCTACACTTTCTTCAAAGTAGTCCCTGTATGCAACTGTACTCCTTATATTACATCTTTAAATGTTACCATTAAGTTGTGCCCAAGGGGTTCGTACATGGAGACAGTTTTGGGTAGGGAGTCTGCAGAGTTAGCAGTAATTCATGAGGGATACATGTTACAAGATAAGTTGCGAAACACTGTTCTGCAGTGAGGAAAGATACAAATATTTTTATGTGAAGTTAGGCAAACTGCATCACAATTAGTTTTTCCTTCATATGGCTCTCATTTAGAAAATCAGTTGTGTCAAACAACAACATTAATACGATGTTCATATATCATAATGAGGAACCGCATAATAATATATACTACCTGTTATTATAAACAAGTACACGTTAAAAAGATATTTTGTCTGTTTTTAAATGTGCAGATAGCTGAATTTTAATAAATATATGCCTTCAATGTGCCTGTTACAGAGAGTATTGTGTATGTTGCCTGCATTAAGCTATGATTAGCCCACAAAGATAGTATTTATAAATGTGATATGTTTTGTACTGTAGACCACGCACAGCTAATAATTAATTTTCTGAAGAAGATACAAAATTTAAAAATTTATAGTATCATGTAAGTCAAACAATGATTTTTTTTTTTACTTTAAGGGTCACTTATTGTCATTTTAATATTTAATGGTACTGCATTGACCTGTGATATTTCATATGCAGTGCACTAAATCCTTGATAATGCAGAACAAAAACAGCACACATATAAAGGAAGTATTCATGAGTTTCATGACTTTCTATATATTTTAAGTTTTTCTTTTACTGGAGCATTACATGTAGTCATATTGTCTATATTACAAAAACTGAACAAAGCAGACTGAGTACACATGGAAATTTAGGTGGAGCACTACGCAAGTTAGAAAGCCACCCAGGCAGTCTGGGCAACTTCCTAACTTGCTTAACACTCTACATCCTACAAAATTGAAAAGTTTATTTATGTTTTCTTCCAATTACCATTAGCATTTTGACTATGTTTTCAAATTTCCCCAGTACCCATTATATGAACTACATGCATATGTGATTACGCATACTGGATTAATATTAATCTGTAATTGTGAATTTTGTGTAATACACTAAAGCTGGCCTTTATATGTATCGCATATGTATATGTGCCCTACAGACTAGGTATAAAATACTGGGTATAGTGTGATAAGTGGCATGCATACTTTGTCATTAAAAATAATATAAGGTCCTTAGTCTATCTGGCCATATCATTACTTATTGTCTGTTGGTTACAATATCGCATAAAACTTGGCAATTTATTAAGCCACCTACATCTGAGATTTTTGCATGTGATATCAGTGTTGCTGAGAATTCTTCTGGTGTGTTACACTAGGTCAGGGGGAGTGGTTCCCAACATTTTGAAGGCACATAGTGCCTTCATTTTCAAGAGGTTGTCCCGTGAAGATGAAGACAATGTGTTCCTTTGAAACAATGGGAACAAATCACCCAGTGTCACAGTGTAACCTTCCAGAAGACCTGGATCCTAGGCAGTTGCATGTATGAAGTTATGAAGTCAGTCAGTTGCAACACTGCTTGTTTCTATACAATGTTTAAGCTAAATACCAATCCCACAGGATGTGTCAACATAAGTTCAGAGAAAAGAAATAGACCCCATTCTCATGCTGTTCAGCAATGAAGCATGGTTGCATCTCAGTGCTGGTACATGAAGTTATCGTTTGTATGTGGCGCAGTTATTGTTGGTATGTGGTGTATTGTGAGTGCAACTAGGGTTATTGGCCAATTTTTTTTTGTGAGATCATAAACTTACACCAATGTGTTACACAAATTGTGACACCATTTTTGATCACTTGTCTGATTATGAGAAAACCTTGCCTTTTTACCACAAGACTGCAACATCTCATACAGAAAGCAATTCTATGCTTGGTATAGAAAATACCATTGATGAGAGAACACTAAGCAGGGTATTGTGGCCTCAACATTTGCCAGATATAAACCTGTATGATCTTTACTTGCGGGACATGTGAAAGAATAAAGTGTGTAGTAATAGTCGTCACATTGAGCATGATCTGAAAAGAATGAATTCAGAATTTAGTGTCATCAATTTCACCATGGAATCTACATGTGCAATGCAAAATGTGTGTGTTAGGTGTGATATACACCTACAAGCCAGAGGACACCATTTTCTAACACCCTCTTTAAATAAGGTGGGGTCAAAGCCTGACATGACCTGCAATACACTGAACTCCAACAACCAGCACCTTCCGCAAATACAGTGTGTAAAAACCTAACATTAACAAATGTACATGGGAATAAAATGCATGGATTCAAGGGAGTCATGGTGACCTCTTCATTGTCTAACACCTTGCAAAACTGTCTATGAAGTGACCAAAGGTATGGGTCATATAAACTAAGGGCTCTATATTATTATATTTAATCATTGCCACTGGCATAATGTTATGTTTCCATTTTTCATATAAACATGTTCATCTGTGCAGTTATAAGTGTGTAATATTTATCCTAATCATCATTATTAAAATTTTTTGTAGTTCAACAGTTTTTGTAAGTGCAAAGATCTTTTTGAAGAAATGTACCAATTTAAAATCAGCAAAGTACATTACTTTTTGATTGCTCATCTTCTACCATTAATGTTTTATTAACTTATACAATCATTGTACAAGCATATTAATAATATACGCTTATTTATTTTCACCAACTTTTCTCAAATTTTTTGATTATTTAACCATCTTGGTGTGCCATAACTACCTTCAGACATAATATTGCTCATTTGTGACATGAATGTGTCACAACTCAAAATTTCACATTTTTGAGTTATTGGTATAGAAAGAAACGCTTGCAGATGCACTTTTAACAGGTATAGTGTCATAATGCAGGTTGCAAAACTCGCTGCTGGAGAGTAGTTGTGTTGTCGTTGCACTCATAGAATATTACAGCACTTCAAAACCTTTAAAAGTCTCTCCTAAAAAATCACAGATTTTGAGTTGTGACACTGTTGTCGCAAATGAGCAATATGTCTTAACCTGTACTGGAATTATTGTTGAATGACCAAAACATGTAGAATACTCTGTTGTAAATAAACAACAATACATTATTATTGATATACTGTATTTGCCATATTGATGGTAAAAATTAATAGAACAGTGTACATTGTATTTGTGACTTTATTCTACAATACCCTCATGTCCAATACAAAGAATCAGTAATGAACCTGCAGGCCCAGAATTGTGCTATAATCACAAAATTTTCATGTGCTGTAATTGCAACAGATATATCTACCTCCAGTTTCTGTGATTAACTTCGGCTTCAAAAAGGTATGGCTGTGACAAATCGGGTCTTCTTGAACATGATGCTGTGAGGTTCTTGGAACCCTCAACCAATGAAGATGAAGACACTGTGATCCTTCAATATTTTGTCCAAAACTAACCCTGAGATATACAGTTACATCCCAGACAACCTGAATCCAAAAAAAAACACCATTCTGGAAAACTCAAAATTTGGGTGAGGCTATATCTTTAATAAATTCTACTAATATGTAACACACTGTCTCATAACAAAGTTCTTTTCATTCAAGATCTGAGGTTTTCACAGCAGTGTTGATGGAGATTCACATTGTATGGTATAAGACACCATGTAGATTGGCAAATATGTAGTTACTGATGCTTCAGAAGAGCAGGCTAGCTCCAACTTCAGGTTCATCGAGAAGATGGAGGCAGATGTGTTGTAATTATTTAACAGTCTATATGGCATCATATTTTGAAAGACTGGAAACTTCATCTCTTTAGTTTGCAGCCTCTTATCCTGAGGCTTGTGATTTGTGTCTAGCATCACTACCACTGAAACACATACCAGGAACTACCCCACAGCCCAAGAAAGCACCAGTGTGCTGACTTGTAATGCTCTGCGTCTTTCCACACATTATATGGCTTTCTTCTTCCTATGATCTTATAAAACAAGAAGTAAACGAAACTGCCTGATGTATCATGATGCTTTTCTGAACTGACTCATAAAAGTACTTGAGTTATGCAGGAATGCTTACGTCCTGAAATCTGTCATGCTCTTGTTTTGTGAAGAATTTGACAGACTATTGTAGGCCATTCTGAGTTGCTTACATACCTTTTAGTTTTTCCACTGTATCTGCATGGAAGTTCCATTATTGGATTACATAACGTTTGTTGGTGCTCAACTCACTGAATCACTTCATCTGAGAATAACCACGGTGAGGATTTGGGTATGATGGAAATAAATGCATTAAATGGTCTCAAGGCCTGATCATGGCAATAGCTCCATGATGTTCATACTGTAACTGGGTCACCTCCCCCTTGTAATACTACACTGAGATTGTGACAATGTCTTGTGATGAGTCTCGTTCACTGCAGGGCCATTTGACTCATTGTATTGTTTCAAATTTGCCCAAGCTTTGAAGAGATGTCCTAGTTATTATCTAATGGCTATTTTATTATTTATTTACTAATTACATGTGACCATTGGATGTATGAGAAGTGTCATTAAATGCATTATCATAAAAAGTTTTTAAGTGATTTTTAAACCTAAACTACAATCTGAATTCATTCAAAAGGGGACTAAATAAGTTAATTCAAAAGATATGCAAAAATAAAATTAGACTGATAATATATATATAATTTCAGGGTAACCTTATTAACTTCACCTGAACAACATGAATGTATTTATTATTGTTTGACAAACCTTTCAGCTCTAGAAAACCGTCCAGAGTGCTTTCTTTACTGAACAAAACACTTCTGTTATGGACATGTATGAGGTTTGATCCAAAATTTTCCGGACTGACGCTGTAAAAATCATAAAACTCACCATAAGGCCTATCGGCCGCCGTCACCCTCGAAGTAGTTCCCTCCCGCATGTAGACACCGGTCCCACCGTCTCCTCCATTTTTGGAACGCTTCCTGGAAGTCTTTTCTGTCAGAGTGTCAAGCACTCTCTGCGATTCGGCCTGGATCTCCTCAATGGTATCGAACCGGCGTCCTTTCAGCTTCAATTTCAATTTTGGAAATAGGAAGAAGTCACAGGGTGCCAACTCAGGGGAGTACGGTGGGTGGGGGATAACAGCAATTTTGTTTTTCGCCAGAAACTGGGGGGTGAGGACGGAAGTGTGAGACGGGGCGTTGTCATGGTGAAGCAGCCAGGTCTGTTCTCGCCAAAGTTGGGGGCGATGTCTTCGCACTTTTTCACGCAGTCTCCACCAAACTTCGCACTAGAACCCAGAATTCACAGTTCGGCCTGTTGGGACAAATTCTTTGTGCACAGTCCCCTTGATGTCAAAGAAAGTGATGATCATGCACTTGAGATTGCTTTTCACCTGTCTGGCCTTTTTTGGCCTTGGTGTCGTGGGGCTTTTCCACTGGGAGGATTGTCGCTTTGTCTCAGGGTCGTAACCGTAAACCCAGCTCTCATCACCAGTCATGGCCCTAGACAAGAATGTTTCATCGTCGGAGGCGAGCTGATGAAGTTCAGTGCAGACGTTGACGCGCTGCTGCTTCTGGTCAGCTGTCAGGATCCTGGACACAAATTTGGCTGCGACACGATGCATGCCCAATTCTTCTGTCAGAACCCGCTGGCATGTCCCATAACCAACTTCCACCTCCTCGGCAAAGTCGCGAATGGCCCGACGTCGATCCTGACGGATGAGCTCTTGAATTCGCGCAACAGTTTCAGGAGTTGTGCAACTTGTGGGTCTCCCTGTGTGTTCGTCGTCGTCAACTGATGTGCGACCGGTCTTGAACCGGGTATGCCATTGAAACACCTGTGTACGACTCAAGCTTTGGTCCCCGAAGCCCTGTTGAATCATTTTGAGGGTTTCCATAGCACTTTTCCCAAGGTTGGCACAACATTTGATACACACTCGCTGTTCCTTTCTCTGATCCATCGCGAAAATCGCCACGGGTCACGTACACGACTCCAAACAAACGCGTGTAAAAACTGCCCACGACATCCTACCTACGTGAAACTTGGCACGCTGACTCGCTAAACATGGTAGTCTTACCATCTACCGGTGCTTCGCGCTACCACAATTGCTGTAAAGGTGGCGGCACCAGTACGGAAAATTTTGGATCAACTCATGTATGGTGAGGAAATTAAGAAGCATTGGCCATGGTCAAAGAGTGGAGTGAAGGAACACTGTTAGGAAAGTATGTTTTGGGATATAAACCATTTGTAACTGGTTTGTTAGTTCATGTTATGACCACCAGGGATGAGTGAAAACAAAGTTGTAGCTCAATCAATTCACCTGTAGTAGCCCTGTGTGTAAGTCACACTTTACTTCATAGTCATCTAGTAAACATCAACTTGTGCTACAAACTCAAGGAAACAGATACAGCATTGCATGAGATACCTGAAACTGCTTATTGAAATACAACTTTCTTTCATACGCATATCTTTGCAATGGTAATTAGTGGTATATTAGTAGGCCAGTTTTTGGTTTTTAAAAAATGTGGTCCCTATGTAGAAATGGACAGACCTTACTAGATATTAAAATCCGTAAAATTGTTACAATATTTCCGTTTGGATTCTACTGATTGAACTGTCATATTTAGCCAAAAAAATATTTTTGTCTCTTTTAAGAATGTCTGTTAACACTAATTTATCCATCATCTGCAAGCATGAAACAAGTGAGCACCTCTGAAAGGATATTCATAAAATTAGTTGTATGGTGAGTGAAAATTTGTTGCTCAATTACCATTTCCTTCAATATCAGACAACAATAATATGCATTTTACATGAAGACCTATACATGTTTCTGCACTTATTTCGAGTTTAATATGGCTGTAACTTGCCGAATCTTTTCTGCAAATGCAGAAGAAAATGAAACTTTTATGCCCATTACATTTCTTTCTGTAAATATGAAAGGTTTTCAAGGTGATTAACCTTTTGGAGCCGGAATTGTTTATTTAATTTTAGCATATCCTGTATATAAAATGTGAATAATACAGGAACCAAATATGTTAGAATTTTGAAACGAACTATATTTTGAAGAGAAGAAAACGGAGAATATATATCATGTTTAAAATATTCAGTACCTATATTTGTTGAATAAATATATAAAATGCAACTTTAGAGGTAAGCAGTGCGGTACGACCACTATAGTTGACATTAGGCGTCAAAAGGTTAAAGAAAAGTCTGTGAACTTTCCAGAACTGTTCTGCTTTAGTTATTCACATTTCCTATAACTTGCAACTTGCATGGTTTGAGGCACCACAGAGTTGATGAGGGTTACTGATTCCTAGCATTTCGCCTCAACAAAATTTCTTGTAATATCCTCCTCTGCTTTTGGCATATTTTCTAAAAAAATTCTCGGGCGGGCCTCGATGAAATTACTAATAATTTTCTCCTCTCTGTTTCAGGATATTTTCTTGAAATTTTCTCGGACCCATATGAAGACGGTACGTTCCTTCGAGACGTCGGGAATCAATGACCTTGCTACTCGGTGTAACAAACCGCAAAACCTCACTCCTTATTTCCTACCTCGTTCACTAGCAGGGCAATCCAGTCAAACTGGGATCGAATTGCTGTTTACAGTATTTGTCATATCATTTATTTTCCTTCCGTAAATCCGTACAGGATTACATAATCCATATGGATATGGAAATTGTCATATTTGTTGGGATTAAGGGGTGACATCAACACATATATATATATCATAAGTATATATTCATTTGATGGAGAGGCCGACTAGCCCAAGGCTCTTGACGTGTCCTCTCGCACTAACTAAAGGTGGCGACGCATGAGTCAGTTACACACGTGTTTATTTATAAGATAAGCGCAGCAGTAGATCCGCAGACTGGTGAATGTGCAAGCGGGGCCTTGTTTTCAGCATCTAAGCAAAATAACTAAAATCATGCCTTTTCGCGGCTCATTTTGCTCAAAGGAGAGCGGAAGAATCGAAGAAATAAGAGATGTCCATGAACAAAAATTCGTCGAGGGATCTGCCAATTGTGTTCAAAACATCGGTGGGAAACATGAGATAAGGCCCGAAAGAGGTAATTTTCCTATAAATCATATTCAACCGCTTTTATATTAATACCGTGCGTATTGAATAACAAATTTTTATTATATACCAACATATGCATAATTAGTGTAAATTTATATTAAATTACTTATAGACGATTCCGTGTTAATACACCATCTTCGGGGAGTTTAGAAGTTGTGTTAGATGAAGTTATGAACTATTAAAATGATAACAACATATTCCAATATTGTATTTTATCATTTTAATAATACGCAACTTGTAAACTCCCTGCAGATGGTGTATGTAACACCGAAACATATCGGAGTAATTTCATATAAATTTACACTACTTACTTGTGCATATGTTGATACATAATAAACATATTCAACTGGTTTGTTAGTAATATAGATTAGAAAAACTGTATGTAATGTCAGTGAAACAGCAAATTTACAGTTGTACGATGCGGAAAACTGATGTATTCCTTGCGCTTTCCGTACACGCCACGTCTCGTCAACGTCACGATCATACGATGTGACGTAACTGATTGCGGCTACATGTAACTTAGAGAGCGTTGGTGAGCAACGGTACACTGCGCAGCTCACAACGTTGCCACCTATTACTAGTTATATGTATTAGCATTGCGTGGAATGGGAAGAATGTCGCTTTGTCAGCTGTAATATACTTTCCTGTATGCCGGCCGGCTGGGCGAGTGGAGTGTCAAGTGAAGATGAATTTCTGTCGCAGATAATTGTAATTTTTTATTTAGAGGTGGGTGCTGGTACATGATCGATATGTATGTTTTAATGGCCGTTGTTGTTCAAGTGATGGTCTTTTTTGGGTTTACCGTGTCATCAGAAACCCGTTGTCCCGTGACTTCCCCACTACAAAGAGTCCATGATTTTAGTGATTATTTTTTAATGCAATTCGTGTTTTGTCGGGGCTGAACTGTGTATGAGGTTGTATATACATATATGATATACGCAGTCGAAGATTTGCTGTAGGTGTGTTCAAGTCTTCTGGGATATGAGGCCGTGTTGTTAATGAGATGGTTACCGACGTATTGGAGCAGCTTGCTGCCCCCATCTTCATGAGGAAAAATGAATTTTCAGCATCCATGAAGACCGACATGTCGGTGACTACAATTCGACGGTGTATGGTATTCAGGAAGACTTGAAACCAACAACGTTGTGAGAACACAAATCGCCCAAGACAGCTTATTTTGTACCACAACTGATCATTGTTTACATGATTGTGTCTAAGTATGCACCAGAATTATCTGTATAATGTAGTGTAGTCTGCATTATGAGGGGTTTCTGAAATATGAGTCTGAGTAGGACTAACAGTGTAATGGCTGCATTTTAAAACAGTTTATGGGTATCAAGTGTACTTGGATGGTTCCTGCACACCACCTGTAATTGGTTTCAGTGATTCTTTTCCTTCCACCTTGTGTTCTTCAGCTGTAATCACTGGAAAATTAATTTTTATGCATGATTGCATCCCAGCAGCCTCCCTTTTAAAATCTGTGCCTCCCAACCCCCCCCCCCCACCCACAACGCGATCGCTGTGTGGATAAAAAAAAT
>Ga0131853_10011264_pt1 | contig 16359 bp, 3 predicted proteins | sample TergutLab28metaG_FD_92764 | JGI IMG/M metagenome (GOLD analysis project Ga0131853, IMG submission 92764) | Labiotermes labralis P1 segment gut microbial communities from Petit-Saut dam, French Guiana - Lab288 P1 (version 2) (version 2) | ecosystem: Host-associated > Arthropoda: Insects >...
CGACATGTTTCGATCTTGTCAGATCATCATCAGGGAGCTTTGTTCCTTGCTAAAGTTATGTTACAGTATTCACAATTCAATTCGTATTTGCAAACGAGGTGTTGTGGCAGCATATCATGTTGTATAGGAATGTGTTGTGGAGCAGTGCTGAAGCACACCGAGTCACTGCTCCACATCACATTCCTATACAACATGATATGCTGCCACAACACCTCGTTTGCAAATACGAATTGAATTGTGAGTACTGTAACATAACTTTAGCAGAGACAAAGCTCCCTGATGATGATCTGACAAGATCGAAACATGTCGGAGTGTTTTAAAATTTTTTAAAGTGTTTTATATGAAATTATATGTGTTTATTTGGTTGATAAATTGAAGCGACTATTAGCTTCGTCACGTCTGTCCGTCCGTCCGTCCCTCCGTCCGTCTGTCCGTATGGAACAACTCGGCTCTCACTGGACAGATTTTCATGAAATTTGACACGTGAGTATTATTCGAAAATCTGTCGAGAAAATTCGAGTTTCATTAAAAGCGGACAAGAATAACGGGTACTTTACGCGAAGACCACTAGACATTTATGATCGTATCTCGCTCAGTGCTTCTCAGAATTGGAAACACTTTCGACAAAAGCTGTAGAGAAAACCAAAACATATTCTGTGTTCAATAACGTTTCTTCCAAAATCGTAGAAAAACACTGTAGAGCGGGGAAGGCCAAAGATGACAATATGGCGCATGCGCGTTGCATGTTGAATACCCAAGGCTACAGATACACACTTAGAATATGTAACACATCGATTTTCCACTGAAACAATTGTTACAAGAACGCGCCTCAATTTTAAATTATACGTGCATTGCTTACAAGTAAGGAAAACATTTTGTAATCACCCTGCACTTCATATGCTTTCAGACGCCAGTGCAGCTTAATGGATCCCAGAAGCCCAGCTCATTCTACTACCTCCGACCTGAGGCGCAAGTTGATTGATGTCTACAGACGGCAGTACTGTAGCATCATGAGGGTGTAACCAAACAAGTAAATTCAGCGGTGTAAATCAGAGACGTAGCTCATAACGTTGGCTGTGAAGCTTCAACTAGAACGTAATCTATTCGGTTGTTCCTTGTAAAAAATTAGCTGGCCCTCATTGCGCAATTCGGTGATGCTACAATTAATGGAAGAAGAATACTGGGCTTCGTCATGAATTACAGTATATCTTATTTGAGTTTCTTCCAGTATAATACGTGTGTCATAATTCGTACATGTAATAAAAACTTGTGTATACGCAGTTTTATGAATTTCGCATTTCATGGTCGATTTTCCTAACGAGGTTATAAGAGCTTGGTAATTAAAACGACCTGTGTGGCTTTACAAATGTTTAATTATCAAAAGATCAGTATGCGTCACCACGATCGTAAATAATAGAAAGGCGATCAGCAACAATTTACAAAACCTATCCATATAACTGTCACAGAAACAAGAAACTTAAATAGCTAAGGAATTACTTTTGAGGAAGTTCTGGGCAAAGAACGGGCACTTTCTTTGCTTAATGTTAGATTGGAGTGTATATACTTGTCTAACACAACTATATGATGGTAGAGATATGTATAGAATTTATTACATAAAGAACAACTACATGTTTCAGCCCTTTTCACTGGCCATCTTCAGGCTGATAAATGAAAAATCTTAGTAAGCAGCTATACTCGACTTGTTTGGGTTGTATACAGTGGGGAGGTAAGAGGTGAAGTGGGTACGAGATCTTGCATCTGTTATGTAGGTTGGGTGGTGTGGGTACACGGGTTCTGCTATTAATGTAATAACAAAGTGATTAGATCAATGAACCCACTATAACTATAGGAACTATATTGTGTATAGTCTTAGATCAATTAACCTACCATAACTATAGATATTACATTTATATAAAGTTGCACACTATATTTATAAACTAAGTGTACATGTACATATAATCTCTACAAACATAAGATGATATCATAGATTCAACTATATTAACCTAGAATAGCATACAATAACAGAACCCCTGTACCCACACCATCCATCCTACACAACACATCGAGATCTCGTACCCACTTCACCTCTTACTTCCCCACTGTATACAACCCACAAAAGTCGAGTATAGCTGTTACTAAGATTTTTCATTTATCAACCTGAAGATTGTCAATGAAAAGGTCCGAAACATGTAGTTGTTCTTTATGTAATAAATTATATACATATCTCTACCATCATATAGTTGTGTTAGAAAAGTACATACACTCCAATCTAGTTTATTATAAACACAACGGTGATGACGAACCTTATGATTGCTTAATGGTATATTCTAGTTAACCTTTTAAAGCCTAATGATAATAGTATGTACTAGCTTCTTTAAAATCAAAAGGCTGTGTTACGTCACAGCAGTGTACCGCGTGCTGCTTACACTGCACACATTGTTTTTCTGAGCAGCATTAATCAGGCTGTCTTTCTGACGGAGAAGCATCGCGTTCTATGCGGGGCATGGGCTGTACCTTTTCTGTACAATGTAAATAAATGTCTTCAAAACATTAATAACCCGTTTTTCCTAAACTTCACGAAATGTATATACAAATAAACAGAACTTCATAATTATTTACGCCTTCTAAGCTCTTATGCTGAGTGCAGAATTCTAGCTAGTATATAAGCCTGTAATGACTGACATTTTTCACGTCACTGACAAATAAGACAATCAGACAAAATATAATATCCTTTTATGGAAATTTAAATTTTAAATCATGTTCAACAAAAATCCGTCACTAGACTCCATATTTACCCAATATGAAACTTCATGTTGTATTTATTCCCTACATATTACAAATTTTCTGTCTTGGAGCAAAAAGTCCCGAATATGACCAAAACGTTCTACATATTTATCAGTTACACCACATCTAGAACACTGCTACAGGTCCAGAACATTCCAGCTCTCCTGATTCGTCGCAAGGAATTAAAGCGTGTCAAGTATACAGTTCACCACGGTGTAATATTTTCCATTTGTCACTGAACTTCTATAATGTGTCATTATGCATCTTCTAGAATACACATTTGTCAAATTTCTTCATTTTTATTCTTGTTTCATACTATGAAATTATTAAAGGGACTGGCGAAATAGTAATTTTGTACATTTTGACCTAAGAGGCAGGCAAATGGTAAGTTTTAAACTCAGTCTGCGAACATTAATAAGACTTTGTCTTGTACAGCGCATGGTTGCAAGTCGCACGCCCCGACACCTAAGCAGCTGTCGAATCTATTTTGTCCACTAGGAATTAATCCATAATGTATTGGCCGAGTCTACAGTTCACGTGTGCATGAGTTTCTTTAGTCACAGGACTACATTTTGAAGGCTTCGCACCTGAACGACCTCAATTGGAAATCTGAGGCCGCTACCTGCAAGCAAACCACACGCCCGACGAGAGGTCTGCGGGTCGTGACCAGATCAAGGGGAGGCCGAACAACAAATTTCTCCTCAAACAAATCGTTCTTGACCTTACAGGTCGCAGTTCCGGGTTTGAACCTGGAGTAGGCCTTTCTATCACTACCCCTCCCTCCACATCAGACTGCTTTCAGGAAGTGGCGGGAAACAAATGTATCGCATGATATCGTGCAAAAACGAATTTAGTCTGCCTTTGAAAAGGATGTTACGTGGCAAATTATGTTTAGATACTAATTTAATTAAATACATAACACACGCAGTAATTTATTCGCATTTATAAGAAGGAAAGCTCAGACAAAAGTTACTGGCCACGAACTGGAATGTGGGAGTTTGATTCCCGAGATAGGAGACTCCCTACAGGTTTGCAGAGTAACAGGCAGTGAATACGCATTGCCGGACAACCAAAACGTGATGCGTTTCAGCTGAGAGTTTTGGTATGTCAATAAACAAATCCTCATCGTGAGACGTTTGTTATACTGTATAAGTATTAAAACGTAAGGTCTTAGCTCCTCTCGGAAATTACGAGCGTTTACTGGCAGTTACCGACGGTTCGGGACAGCCCATAGGTCCCATCTTGAAAGATCAAGCAGTCCAAGAAGAATCTTCTTGGACTACATGACCGTTGGAGGTGAGACCGATAGGCTGTCCAGAAACGTCAGTAACTAACTACAAATCGACGACGCGTAATATCCCAGAAGAGTGAAGTCCTGATTGACACTGCGGTGGAAGCCTGAAATCACGATTAAAATGTGCCATAGAGGAATGTGCTATTGGACCGCTTCCTTCTGTGGAACACGGACAAGAATTGTGGCACGCTGTGTGCAAGGCATCTTAAATGGGGCTGGTAAAGAAATGTAAAGGTAAAGTAAAGTGATCCCGCTACAGGCCCGCTGTGGCCCAGAGGGTGGGTAGAGGTATAGCTGTACTCCTCCAGGACCGCGGCACTAGAAGGGGGTGAGTGGTCAGCAGCACGCCCCGGCCGCACTTTACCCCGGGAAAGAACCGGTACCCATTTTACATGAGGTTGGGTGGGCCCCAGGGCCGGTCTGGAAGGGCGGAAAATCTCGTCCCCACCGGGACTCGATCTCGGACCGTCCAGCACGTAATCAGTCGCTATACCGACTGAGCAACCCGCCCACTGGCAAAGAACCGTAGTCACAAAAGTGAAGAAAATAGACTACTTTGACGACACAGACATAAGGGGCCTTAAATGCTGATGGGCCTCAAACACACTAGAAGAAACTTAAGAGTTCTCCCTCTGTACGCCATTCAGAACGGGCGGGGGAGGGGGCAGGACGTAAAATGACATTATTTTTTTTTACCCCAACATTAAATCGGAGTGAGCAGTCAGCTTAAATCCTCGACCGCTTCATTTGCGGGGAAAATCCCCTATTCGATAAGAGGATGAGTGGACCCCAGAGCTGGTCAGGTGCTTGAAGAAATACATGTTTACGTCACCTGGGGACCTAACCAAGATTCCTCTGCCCTTCAGCCCAGTCTATACACTTCACAGACTGCGCCATCCCAAGGTTAACATTAATATTAAAATTTACCTTGGAGAAGAAGGACGTGGAAGACTGGGTTGATGCAACGGTGTACTGTAGTGAGCAAGCTGGTCGATTTTCATGTTCCAAAAAGCAAGACATTTCTTTGGTCATACACTCGAGAAAAATTGTCTACGCTTTCAATTAGTTCAAAAAAATTTTAAATAATTACATTTACTAAAGGCACCAATTTCCCAAGCATATATTTTTGTTAAATTTACCCTGAATTTACTCATGATCCTTCTGGTACGAAAACTCTATTTCTGCAGAAGATTATCAGAGCTATTATCGTTTATCAATTGTCAGTTTCATACTTGACTACAAAAAAAGAGGATACTCTTTATTTTGTTCCAGGACAGGCGTGTCCAAACTTTATTTTGCAAAGGACCACAAACGTCAAGCGTTATGTAAGCTGGTTCGCGGGTCACAGTGCAAAAAATCACAGGAAGTGTTACACCAACCTCCTAAACTAGTGCCTAAGTTTTTAATGTGCGTACATAATTTACAAACGTGGCCGCAGGCCGCATAACACAACCTGGCGGGTCGCGGGTTGGATACCCCGCCTCTAGGGCAATATATCAGGAAGTTTTACAAAAAATATAGGAAGGACGGAAATCGGGTGGTATAAATCATGTAACTGCTTACACCGCTATCTATGAAGCGTTTTAAAACAACATAATCAAAAAAAATCAAAGCTTAGGCCTAACAGGGACAAAATAGTGGCAAATGTACAACCATCTACAGAAGTATCAGGCTCCCTTGCAACTTATAGCTTTCCCTCTGTTTTGGCAGCTACAATCACGTAGCCGATCTAGTGACTAGGTTACGGGGTGGATACCTGAAAAAGCGTTTTTCAATTCCCAGGACGGATATGGGACTTTTCACTTCGCCATATGCCCAGACTGTCTCTAGGGTGCGCACGACTCTTCTTCCCAGTCGCAACGCGGCTGGGGGCGCGAATCTTTCCACTTACGCAATCTCGTGCCGAAGTAAAGGATAAACGGAAATGTACCTCCATCCATCGTGTGTCTTCATAACGTGGGCAGGGACTACCCCTATCACTGTCAGTACAGTGAAATGCAGTTGATTCAATAATTTGAACAAAGTCATAACGATGTGCTCATAAACGTAATATAATATTATACAATGTACGTCAGCACAACTACTTTATTACACAAGGTAATTACATAGGCTACATGTTTCGACTATTGCTCAGTCATCTTCAGGCCTATGTTGTCAATTGAGTCACAAGATGCTATGCACACAATATTCATTGTCTCAAAGGTGTGACGTGTAAATTTGCACGTCACACCTTTGAGACAATGAATATTGTGTGCATATTGAGACAAACTTAGACCTTGATCTTACACCTGCAACAAATAATAGCCTTGTGCAATTAACAGCCACTAAGTATTTTTAACTGTAGAAGCGACGCAAACTCTAACTTGGCTGCAATGTTGCGCCTTTATTCTCTCGTGATACAAAAGTACTCTAACCATTCAAAATTTAAATTACGACCATTGTAGATTTATAGAGGTAGATTTCAACAAACTGCCTGGAGGGTCCGAGTGCACTCCTTTTTACAATACAGCAAATTACATTGGAGGTAATACGATGCCTTCAGAAGAAAAAGCGAGGAAATCTCTCTCCAATTAAAAGTGTTATACGTTGTTGGTTCAAACTGAGTTTAACAGCAAGGATATGGAGATGTGTTCAAACAACAATAACACAGAGATGTAATGAATTGCGTTGTGTTAACGAAGAAACCGTCAACAAAAACTTCACTCTGAAGAGCGAAATTTGTTGTTTCACACACTAAGGCTTCTTGCTAAGTACTTCCACAACCACGTTGAAATAAATATAAAGTCAAGTTTACAATCAAATACTTTTGCGAAGTCAACAACACTTGAAGAACAATGAGCATTTATTACGGGCGCGACTATCATCCCAGATCTTTTGTCCTCCCACTTTTACGTCACATCCTTGTTTACATGTACCCCAAACACATTACTGCGTCAAACTCACAAAAATTGAATTCAGCCAGAGGTTTTAAATCCAAATTTAGATTATTCCCGTCAATGAAACATTTCCAGCTTACTTATGTGTACGTAAACCTTCCAAAAAACCGGTTGTCAGTCCATTATTAGGAGAAAATAAGGGAAAAGAACACAACAAACAAATAAATAATTAAAGACGTAAGCAGGGAAAGCAACAAATATGTAAGCAAAAACATAAGAGTAGAGAAAATATTGAAATTAGATTAAAAGAGGGGAAAGTAAGGAACAAGGAAAAAAATAATGAAGACAGAAAACTAAATATAGTCTAACAAGAAAAAGAAAAGGGGAAAAGGAAGGAAGCAGTGACTGTAGAATATAATGGAAAGAATAAAGCAAATGAAGTTCAGAGAAAGATGAAACACCAAAAAAGAGTAATTATGAATGCATTCAGAAGTGAAAGACAGTAACGAATGAGAATAAACACAAGGAATTAGCGAAGGAATAAAATAAACTGTATCATTTTAATGACCTTGCTGGCAGAGAATGTGTAAGAAATGCGTTAAGTCAATAAAAGGTACAAAACACTGTCTTCTTATTGGGAAACATTCGTTGTAAGAAAACATTTTGTATATTTATCACTTACAACGCAGTAAAGACCTTCAACAATACTGCCATTAGTTCCGCTAGGTCCAAGTCACTCTCTTTACCGCACGACACTACAGATTTGTCGCCTGCTCTGGAAACCGTTCTCAAGAGGAAATGCCAGTCAGCTTACTGCTAGGGTCTAACTTCGTACACCACTCTGCCTTTATATCAGGAAAGCAGTATGGAAACTTAACAATCAGCACAGGAAACAAATGGGTTCATTCGCTTCCATTCAGCAGGTAGCCTGCTGGGATCTCTGGCATGAACTGGACGGAATAGCATGATTTTTTTCATTTCTGGAGCGAATCTTCTAACAGTATAGGGCGCTATCCTTCCATATTCGCCCTTAGTATTTTGGATCACCTCTCCGTGACATTTGACACTACAGAAACTGTTTAGTCCAACCAGTGTTGTTAAAAACAATAGGCAAGGAATTAATCACTACGTTTTTGACATTAAACCACCACTGCGAAATTAAATAAGCCAAAAACCAATAACAGCAGGATGATGTAACTGAATAATCGGCGGCGAATGTAATTGGAAAGGTGTGAAAAACAATGTCATGATAGAATGTTGTGACCTGAGGAAAGATAAGATGCAATAAATCAACGCGGTGACTGACGTTCTTGTTTAGGCCGCTAAGAGGCGGGACAGGTAGTTTGCAGCATGGTGAGGAATTATATCTCTGATTTGCTGTGTGTGACCTCTGCTCATAAACACTGGACCCCCCTCTGGTCATCACACCTGCCAATGTGGAGAGAGAATTTCGTATACAGGGATGAGACAAACCAGACATTACAAGCCCAAAGACGGGAAGGGGAGACAATATTAAAATGGATCTCTTCTAGCCCTGATATCTATCAATGAATAAACTTAAACACTGAAGTTTTGAAAAGTGGTGTTGGAGAAGGAAGCAGATCAATTGGACTGATTGTGTGAAAAAATTAGAACTATTACACATAATGAAGGAAGAAAGGAACACCCTGCCACAATAAAACGAATTAAGGTTAACTCGATTTAACACAGTAAGCGCAGGAGCTGTCTTCTACAACACGTTATTAAAGGAAATATAGAAGGGACGAGAAGACGAGGAAGAAGACGTAAGTAGCTATTGGATGACCTTAACGAAGAGAGACGATACTAAAATCTGAAAGAGGAAGCACTAGATCGCACCCTGTGGCGAACTCGCTGTGGAATTAGCTATGGGTCTGTTGCAAGACAGACTATACAATGACAACACTTTGAATAAAGGGATGGAACAAACTGGATATTATAAAGACAAAGAAGGGAAAATATGAAAATGGATCCGCTTTCGTCCTGCAAATTCCCAATGTGGACAATAAATTTTATGTATAGGGACAGGACATGCCAGACATTGCGCTGGCATAGATCGAAATATATTATTAAAACTGACAACCACCGGTCCAAAACCTGCCAGGGTTGACAAAGAATTTTAGATTAGAATGTAACAAACATCAAAACCAAATACACACAGACTGTTACTCAATTATTATACCAACTACTGCATATATATAAAATTTATAAAATTTACACATTAAAACGCTCCGACATGTTTCGGTTCTAGGACCATCATCAGGGAGCCATATCTTCCTTGCTAAAGTCACACTATAAAAAGTCACATTAATTTCGCTGTACCAGTTGGGTAACAGCGAAAACACACAGACTGAATAATAATATTATAATGCATTCCCTATGTTCTTCTGCTTACAATGTGAACAATGCCTGTTACAGATACAGATTGGAGTTTAATATCACAATTTATTTTAGGCGAAGACATCGTAGAATTATGATATGAGTGCGATTAATTAATAGCCGGATATATGATGATTGTGTGGACTAACTTATGACCTTCGAGGTTTATAAAAAGGCTGATTAATTCGATGTGCTACTCAAGGTCAACGCTATACCATACTGTCATCCATACTAACATCTTTTTAGAGGCCTGTTTGGTCTGAATGCTGTATTGAAGGAACACTTTCGTTTTCAAATATTTTACACCCCTGTCAAAGTGAGAAGTAACGCATGAAAACGGTTTATGCATAATAATGAATTGGCAAATTGGGATCGAAGTAATTCAATAGACGGGAGTTTTTTTATTTCCGTTGTTATTTTGAGTGCACGAAACAGTGTGTGTGTGTGTGTGTGTGTGTGTGTGTGTGTGTGTGTGTGTGTGTGTGTGTGTGTAAAAACAAAAACAAAACCCGGATACTAGGCTTCCTCCAGCTGATCAGTCGTCTTACACTTCATCAGTCAACAAACTGAAAGGTACAGAATATCAGGAGGTCAGGAGACAAATTAACGCATCCTTAATGGCAGCAGTAAGCTGTATTGGTCAGTGTCACATATCGTCTGAACAAGAAAGAGCGCCGGAACTAGATTACTCTTCACCACACAGCAAGTCTTTCTACAATTCTCTGAAATTCACTGATTTCTTAAACCTTGAAATCCTCTCATTTCCTTACAAATCGTAAGACCCATTGCATTATGAACATCAATACGAACATACTAGATCTAATACAGGTGGCGGGCACTTGTGAATGCGGTAACGAACTTTCGGATACCATAATATGCGGGGAATTTCTTGACTAGCTGAAAGCAGTTTAGCTTCTCAAGAAGGACCCTGCTCCATGGAGTAAGTATGTAAATAATGTGACTATAGATACTGGTATTGTTGGTAGCGATGAGGAAAACAATGCCCAATATCATTCTTCTATTTTTGGGAATCGGCAGATTCGAAACTTGGTCGGGAAAGTGATTAACACGATGACGTTTCGTAATTCTTCCACGAAAATTCCAAAAGTAGTTTCTTAAGACAGAGAACCGTCGCTTTCTTTCATTAATCAGATTCACTTTCTTACAACCTCGTGAAATAAGTCAAGAAATGAATTGAATAAAAATTCTTAAAAAAATTTAATATGACAGACTTCGTCTCGTTATATGCTGTTTTAGCTTGCTGCACTTATTTCGATAATAGATGTAAATTATCCTGTCCATCCTGATGTTCGCAAAAATTGATACATTGTGACCATTCCATATACCAGATAGACCAAACTTCTTATTCTCAGTCAATTACACAGTTTTTTTTCTGTGAGGGAGGAACTGAAGGTACATATTTATTATCTTCCTTCATGGTTCAACTGCCGAACGAAATATATGTATAGGTAAAGCTAAAACAATCCCTGTGCAGGCCAATTACTGGCCCTGAGGCTTCTGGGAGGTTGAAGCTCTCAGATTTCCGGACAGTCGGCACATGAAGGTGGTAAGGTTGTCGGCCTTAGTCACCGGCCGCCTTTACCTCCCCCCCCCCCAGGAAACATTCCTGGTACTCATTTCTGATAGAGGCTGATTCGACCCCAGTTCGAAGGATTATGTCAATGATCAATTCCAATGACACCTTCTGGAATCGAACCCGCTACCTTCCGGCTTGTAGCGCAGTGCCTCCAACAACTGCACCACCCCCGTGCCCCGCAGAAATTAATATCACAGATAATAATATAGCCGGTTCATGCGACTCTAAGCCCTTAATACTCTCACTTAAAATTAGATTACGCCTATTTGTGTGATGTCAATGTCTCTTGGGACTATACATACATATAAATATGTAAGTACATAAAACTATAAATATCAATAGGCTGTATGCTGTACATCGTAGTCAAAACTTTCTTCAGTGTCCGGTGGCTCATATTAGCTCCTTCTAAGGCGCTTCCCAGGCAACGGAAATAAATCCAAATTTTAGATTTTGTTTGGAGGAAACGAAAACAACTGACGAAACAGGCAATAACAGACAATTGTATAATATATTATATATCGTCGGTACACAACAACATCAATATAGTAATATAATGTAAGCAATAGATTTCACCATGGCTACATGTTTCGACCGTAAACGGTCATCATCAGGCCAATAAAGAACATTTTGTTTAAGGTACAGAAAGGTAGCACTCTGTACCTTAAACAAAATGTTCTTTATTGGCCTGACGATGACCGTTTACAGTCGAAACATGTAGTCATGGTAAAACGTATTGCATGCATTATGTTACTATATTGATGTTGTTGTGTACTGACGGTATATGTTATACAATTATTATTGCACAACGGGATGGTTTCTGTCAAATAACAGACATGTTGTTTGTAACACACAGCGGTCAGAAACAATTACGCTTAGATTAAAGTAGTGTATACATCCTCTGATGCACGATAAATGCATCGCATGTCTCACCTTCCTTGACAAAATCTGTAGAAGATAAAATTCTACGCAGTACATTTTAGTCATATTTACACAACTGCAGAGTACTGCATTATCGGCTACAAAGTTGAGTACCTGACACAGGGGATAGAGTACAGCAAGGACCTCAGCATCTGGTAGGATTGATTACTGCGACACTTATTGCAACTTGAGGTTCACTTGGCGTGTTTATTAATTACCACTCTGTGCATTGTTGTTTAAAATCACACACAACAATATCACCTTTCTTCTTTTGTTCACTGTGATATGAGTCCCTGGAGGCCAACTCCATACCCTCCTCTCCCAGCATTTACTTCAGTTACGTTCACTGGGTTGCACCACTCTCTTAAGCGACGTCTCCGTCTGACGCGCTGACAATTATGGATTTAACTGTAACATGCCACAGATCTTTCTTCTATTCTGTACGATAAATAACAACCTTCAATTCCATTACTAACGGACCGATTGTTGTTAACTAACGATAGACATCACTCTTCGCAACTTTTCACGTAAACTCTGGCCCACTAAAGTAATTAAATCGATCCACTGTTCAGTGACTCTTCCTTTTACTGTAACCTCTTCGATGATACGTGCAACTTAATGCACTGTATAAAAAGTCAGTGAATGCTTCTTACGTATTACTAAACTCCGGGTTCTAAACATCAAATTTCGTGACATCAAGCACTCTTTTATTACTCAAAGCAGTAGAGACTGATGCTAACAGCCCGTGCGTTAAAATGTTTATAAGCTGCAAAAAAAGCGGCATAAAGATCTCTTCAAGCATTATTAAAATCTGATGAGACGTCTTTCTACCTTGTTAATTTAAATGCTATTAAGGGACTACATCTTGTTAGCTTCCTGGCCTAGGTAGTCTGTTTCAAATGTCGGTGTTCCTCATATTCCACTTGCTTTACTAATGAATGACACAAAGATTTAAATAAGTTTCCTAAATGGTTTGGATCGATAAAAACAGGCATAATTTTTTAGTATCACCGACAACATATCATTTTAAGGCTCAGCTCTTCTGGGATGTAAAGCGGGCCGACTGGTAACATTCTAAAAGACAAGGCTTCACTAACATCCCGGAAGAAGAGTCTTCGCTAAAATCCCAGAAGACGAGGCTTCACTAACATCCCAGAAAACGCGTCTTCACTAACATACCAGAAGAGTCTTCACTAACATGACAGAAAACGAGTCTTCACTAACACCCCAGAAGAAGAGTCTTCGCTAAATCCCAGAAGACGAGGCTTCAATAACATCCCAGAAAACGCGTCTTCACTAACATATCAGAAGAGTCTTCACTAACATGCCAGAAAACGAGTCTTCACTAACACCCCAGAAGAAGAGTCTTCGCTAAAATCCCAGAAGAATAGTCTTCAATAACATAAAATAAGACGAGTCTTCACTAACTTCCCAGAAGACGAGTCTTCACTAACATCCCAGAAGACGAGTCTTCACTAACATCCCAGAAAACGAGTCTTCACTAACATCGCAGAAGAAGAGTCTTCAATAACATCAAATAAGACGAGATTTCACTAACATCCCAGAAGAAGAGTCTTCACTAACATCCCAGAAGAAGAGTTTTCAATAACACCAAATAAGACGAGTCTTCACTAACATCCCAGAAGACGAGTCTTCACTAACATCCCAGAAGACGATTCTTCATTAACATCCCAGAAGACGAGTCTTCACTTACATCCCTGTACGAACTCAAATCTCGCAGAAATTTTCGACTTATATAGTGTCTAGTTATGCATGTTTTTACGCAAGCGGGCAAGACCTGCAACTAAATTACTGAGACTTAAAAAGGTACCGGTGGACTATGATCACGGACTACGTATTTTGGTAATACATATAGCAAAATGTTACACACACACACACATATATATATATATACATATATATACCTTTTTTTACTGTTGTACCGTTCATATTGCTTCAATTCACTTTTATTTCACCAACACATGCACTTGCTAATCACACAATATCAGTGTTGATACATTAATTAATAAAAGGATAAACCACTAAAATTATTGGAACTCCAACATGTTTCATTTTTTCATAAAACCATCCTCAGGGAGCCATTCGTGCCTGCTAAAGTTACGTATTGCCCGTTATTATTTTTCAAAATACGTTGGCAGCCTGTCGTATTTTATTATGATGGGTTCGGATTCCATGTTATTCGTTTTCCTTATGTTGACCTCGTGTATCCGTGCGTGTCGTGCGTGGTATGATTCCTGTACCACACACGACACGCACGGATACACGAGGTCAACATAAGGAAAACGAATAACATGGAATCCGAACCCATCATAATAAAATACGACATGCTGCCAACATACTTTGAAAAATAATAACGGACAATACGTAACTTTAGCAGGCACGAATGGCTCCCTGAGGATGGTTTTATGAAAAACCGAAACATGTTGGAGTTCCAATAATTTTAGTGGTTTATCCTTTTAATAATTAATGTATCAACACTGATATTGTGTGATTAGCAAGTGCATGTGTTGGTGAAATAAAAGTGAATATATAGATCTGTTATTGTAAGGCATGGCATTATGCAAAAGCTGTAGTAAAGGGTCTTGTATAGACTGGGTTTTAATGTTCATATACTTTAAAAACTAAAATTAATATATTCCGTGACTCTGATCCGTGATGTTAAAGTGTGGGTACTGACAAGCCCATCATAAGTTCATTTTTGCATTTTTAACTTTTAAGCGTTATATATTTCGTAAAAAGAACGCATAACAACCAGCTCACTGGTAGTTGGAAATGAACTTTTAACTCCTTATTGCGCCGTCTTTAAATGCGGCAGTCATCTAAATTATAATTTTAAAAAATCGACTCCCACCCACAAGAAAACGTCAAAACTCTGTTTTACAAACAAGGTCAACGGTTAAGTTTGATCTGGAAAACCTCTTGTTCATTCTGGAGAACACTTTATGTGCATGGGAAAAACGTACAACACAAATGTCTGCCTCAAGACAAGTTGTCCGGACAGTCCGACAGTCTTAATGTACACGGCGACCCTTGAGGTCTCCCAAACCTTTATCTTCTGCTGCCGAAAGTAGGCACGCCTCTGACCTAAATAGTTAAAAGCGTTTGCATCTCAACTCCCTTCTTATCATTCCGTAAATTTTCAGTGCAAATGGCCAACTGTCAGCTGTCACGTCAAATAACAACCTCAGTCCTGTCGCCTATTCGCTTTCTCTATTAACAAACAATGTTACATCTGGTAGTGTCCTTACACTGCACACAACAGCTCCCTACATGTGGGACTCACACACACCACTCCGCCTGACAAATGGAATGTATCAGCTTCTGGCTTGTTTGCTTAACACAGGCTACTGGCGAGTTCGTCAGAATGGATTACTGAAACTGCATATACTGAACGTACAGAATTGATGTAAACACCGAATAATAATTTTGTTATAATCTGTCAGGTCGTCACGACGGTTTTTGATAAATTATGGTCTCCGTTCGGATTTATACACGGCATGATGATTAAGTATTCCGACGTTTCGGAGAAACGTACTGCCTTCTTCGTCAGAGTGGACCGGCATCCGGATTAGTTTTAGTCTTCGTAAGGTTAATAATAGCCGATCCCAGTGGCCGTGCGGTCTAAGGCGTAGGTCTGCGGCTGCTCGCCTGCTGAGATTGTGGGTTCGAATCCCACCGGTGGCGCGGATGTTTGTCTGTTGTGAGTGTTTTGTGTAGTCAGGTAGAGGTCTCTGCGACGGGCTGATCATTCGTCGAGAGGAGTCCTACAGACTGTGGTGTGTCGTTGTGTGTGATCTAGAAACCTCGTGAATGAGGAGGCCCTGGCCCACTGGGGGGCTGTCGCGCCAAAAACAAAACAAAGGTTAATAATACGTGTCTTGTTTGTTTAACGAACATTCAGAAATATCGGAAAATCCATCCGCCCTATTATGTCGTTAAATCGAGGCATTTCTAGATTTCAGGACGTTCCATGATACATTATATATTCGAAAATATTTCCTCTGTATATTTCAATTGGTCAAATGATGGCTGATAAATGGAAAATATAGCCAAGTTTATTATTATTATTATTAACACGTCGACCAAAAAATGCACTTAATAAAATGCAATTCGTAACAAGTAGTGAACTCCTTATATTCCTTTGTTCCAAAATTCCCTGATGATGGCACCCCGGTGCGAAAACATGTAGGAGTTTAATACATGTTATGAATTGTATTTGATTAAGTGTGTTTGTTTGCTGATGTATTAATTGTAAGAATATGCACGGAATGAGTAATGTAACGGGGGAATGGAGGAGATTGCATAACGAGGTGCTAAATGATTTGTACTACCTCACCCAATATTGTGCCGGTGATAAAATCGAGAAGAATGAGATGGGCCGGGCATGTGGCGCGTATGGGTGAGGAGAGGGGGGTGTATAGGGTCTTGGTGGGGAAACCGGAGGGAAGGAGACCACTGGGGAGACCTAGGCG
>Ga0131853_10011265_pt1 | contig 16359 bp, 24 predicted proteins | sample TergutLab28metaG_FD_92764 | JGI IMG/M metagenome (GOLD analysis project Ga0131853, IMG submission 92764) | Labiotermes labralis P1 segment gut microbial communities from Petit-Saut dam, French Guiana - Lab288 P1 (version 2) (version 2) | ecosystem: Host-associated > Arthropoda: Insects >...
TGCTAAAGAAGGTGAAATATGAAAAAAATAATTATTCCTATCCTAATTGCTTTAATAATCGGCTCGATATTTGGTTTTTTTATCTTTAAAAACATTGATACCAACATCGAAACTGTTTTTTTTGGCACAAAAGAACTGACTATTTTCCAAGCAGGAGTCTTCTTAAACGAAGAAAATGCCAATAAATTCGCTAGTAATTTTAAAAGTACTCTAGTTTATAAAGATGATGACTTCTTTAGAGTCTATCTAGCTATCTTAAACGATACAAAAAGTATTGAAATTATGAAAGAGCATTTTAACTTAGAAAATATTAACTATTACATAAGAACAATTACTATCAGAGAAAATGCCTTTATAAAAGAACTACAAAAATATGAAACCCTCCTTTTAAATTCTACCCAAAATTCAACTTACGACATGGTTAACCAAAGAATTCTTGAATTATATAAGGAGTTAGTAATATGAGCTTAATGATTAAAGAAATGCCCCTAGAAGAAAAACCTAGAGAAAGACTTCAAAAATATGGTGTTTCTTCCTTAAGTAACGAAGAACTTCTCGCTATTCTCTTAAGATGTGGAACAAAAAATGTTTCCGCCAAAGAAGTAGCTATGAATATTCTAATGAGTATCGGCAAGTTAAATAATTTAAATAATATAAACATTCAGCAATTATCCGCCATTAAAGGAGTAGGCAAAGTAAAAGCAATGACCATAATCAGCGCCTTAGAACTAGGTAGAAGAATCTATTTAAGTAATGAAACCGCTAAAGTAAGAATTTTAAATACTCAAATTATTTATGAACTATTTAAAAATCAATTTAAATTTGAAACCCAAGAAAAATTTATTGCAATTTATCTTAATACCAAAAGAGAAATACTCGAATATAAAACGCTCTATATCGGTACTGTAAATGAATTGGCAGCTCACCCACGAGAAATCTTTAAAGACGCTTTTACCTTATCTGCATCATTTATTATCATTATCCATAATCATCCCAGTGGTGACCCAGAACCTAGTAGGGCAGATAAAGAGCTAACTAAACAAATTGAAGAAACTGGACTTATAATTGGTATTCCCCTCATAGATCATATGATTTTCGGTCATAATACTTATAGTAGTTATTATGAACATGAGTGGTGATAATCTTTGAAAAAAATCCATAAACTGGCCTTAATATTTCTTATTTTTTTTATTTCTTTTTTATTTAAAGACTATTTTTATATGGCCCTAGCTAATTTAAATATCATGAGTATTGAAGAAATAAAAGAATTAGAAACAAAAACTCTAAAAAGAGAAAACAAAGAACTAAAAAGAGAATTAGAAATAGCCCTAGAAAAAAATAACCTAACCCTTAATGAAGCTTTTGATTACATAATTGCTAAAGTTGCCATTAGAAATGCTTTTTCCTTTTATGATTCTATAATTATTGACAAAGGCAGTGATGATGGCATAACGCCAGGAATGGCAGTCGTAACCAATAAAGGACTCGTTGGTAGGATAAGCAGGGTTAATAAAAGATCATCTCATGTTGATTTAATAACCAAACCAAATAATGATATTTCAATTATTGTCCATGGAGCATACGGTATTTTATCTGGTTATTCCAGGATACATGAATGTTTAATACTTAGAAACCTTAATAATTATCAAACAATTGATGTTGGTGACTTAATTTATACATCTCCTCTAAGTACTCTCCCAGGGTCCATTTTAATTGGTAAAGTAGCAAAAATAAATTATGACCATTTCGGAATTGAAAAAAAGATATGTGTTGAAAAAAGTGTTGACTTAGATACCTTAAACTATGTAGCAATTATTAAGAAAAGTGTTGATTTAGAATGATTTTATTATTTTTAACCTTAGATTTACTCATTTATAACTTAACTACTTTTAACACCTATTTCTTTCTTGCTGCTTTTCCCTGGGGGAAAAAAGAAAATATTCCGATTATAATTATTGCTGCTTTAATTCTAGACTTATTCTACTTTAACACTTTTCCCATTCATTTAATTATCTTTATAATGATTTATCTGCTTAATAAACTATTATTTAAAAAACAAAACTTTTTAAAATATATCTATTTAACTACGCTAAACTTTATTCTTTATATATCTCTAACATATTTGGCTACTAACTATCAAAATCTAGAAATTATTTATCTATTAAAATTTATTCTCATCAATTATTTGGTCAATATAATATTTTATCTTTTAATATTTCCGATATTAAAAAAAATACCGAAAACTCAAAATAAATAATTTGCGATTTTTTCCTAAATTTATTGCAATATTGCACGAACGAAAGTTCCTCTTGCGGGGGGGGATTTCTATGTTAATATTTTCATAGAAAAGAGTATTTCTATGAAATTAAAACCATTTAAAAAAGAAAAAAGAAGTAATAAATATAAACTAACAATGATTATATTAAGTAGTCTAGCTTTTATATTCCTCTTTATAGCAATATATCAATCATTTGCAGCATATAACATAAAGCATTCAGAAAGAATAGTGGATTCTAAAGTAGGTTCTATGTACGATGTTAGAAGCATGGCAATATTTATAGATGGAGAACCTCAACCAGGAATGACAGATTTCCCAACAGATAAAAGATTCTCTCATGTAAGATGTTATGTTGATGGAGAGTTTAAAGAAAATATAACTGGAGTATGGGAGAATGAAGCTCTTACCATCAACGGATTAACTCATAAGACAGACTGCAATGTCTATTTTGTATTCGATTGCATTAGAGGAAACATTACAAACTTAAGAGAATGTATAATTGCTCAGAATGGTGGAGAATCAGCAATAGTGGCAAGAGGAACACCTGATTATAGCAAATCGGCGGTCTCTCAGAGAATATTCGATTTAATACCGACAGCAGGAGGCACAGTAAGTGACCATGACGGAAAACATAATATAAGTATAAATTATTCTGCAAGAGGTAACTATGAAGTTTCAAATGGTTTATTTAAAACAAGTTCCACAATCCCAGGATGGACACAGGATAATTTCGGTCTATTCTCTGGAACAAGTGCAACTCATGAAGGTGGAGATAGTTATTACTTTAGAGGAGATGTCAGAAACAACTTTGTCAGGTTTGCTGGCTTCTGGTGGCGAATAATCAGAATAGAGGGAAATGGCAATATAAGACTTATATATAATGGAGTAGTATCAGGAAACAATCCACCACCATGGACAGGAGCTGGAACAGAAATAGGAACCCGTGCATTTAATTCAGTACCCATTGCTAATATGTCTACCGCACATATAGGTTTTAAACATGGAACAACCTGTACATCTACATATGCACAATGTCATGCTAATCAAACAAATTCAACAATATTAGGAAGTCCTACAACAGTAGGTTCATTAGAGCATTGGTATTCAAACAACATAGCAAACAAAGGAACCACCGTTACTTCAAGAATAGCAACCAACACAATATTCTGCAACGATAGAAATCATGCGGATTCTAGGTATGTGAATTTTGGGCCAAGGAACTCAACATGTTACGGCTCTAGGGCAAGAATAGAGAATAACAGACCAAGTCTACAATGTATAAATAAAACAGCAGCAGGACTTAATCCAGGACTTTCTACGGTATTGGCAAATCATGATCAGTTTGCCACGCCTGGGAGCGGAAATGGCACTCTTTTATATCCTGTTGGCTTGATTACATCGGACGAAGCTCACATGTCAGGCTCAAGATTTGCCACTGGAGACAATTGGTTGTTTAATAATCGAGACCAATGGACCCTGTCGCCGTGGTGCCACTATTTTAACGAGTTTGCCAACATACATTCGATCACGCAACAGGGATCCATGTCGATGAGTATTATACAAGATGCGCGTTCAACAAGACCTGTACTCTCACTTCGTCCAGACACTTTGATTACCTCTGGCAATGGAACCAGAGAACTTCCTTATATTATTAATTAAATAATCATACATCTTACCCATAATTCATACAATTTAACGGGTGAAATATATGGACAACAGTATTGAAAGTATTAAAAATCGAATTAAAAGTAAAAGAAATTACAATGTTATAAAGCCTTTAAAAAAAGAAAACAAAGACAATAATAAAAAAATCAATTACTTGCGTAATCTATTTTCCAGAACTATGATTGCTATTATTCTTATTCTAATTAGTATTATTTATATAAATTATTCTACTACTAATCTTCTCATGTATAAGCGATATGTCTTTAATGATGTTTGGTCTTTTAATAAAATAAATGAATTCTATAATAACTACCTAGGAGGAGTTCTTCCTTTTGAAAATATTCTTAGAGATACTACTACTCCTGTATTTAATGAACAATTAATTTTTAGAAATTCTACTCCCTTTAAAGATGGCGTTGCCTTAGAAGTAGGTACTAAATACCTTGTTCCTGCACTAAATAGTGGTATTGTTGTTTTCATCGGCGATAGAGAAGACTATGGTAGGACAGTTATTATTCAAGGAATTGATGGTGTTGATATTTGGTATGGTAATATTAATCATAATAACTTAAAACTATATGATTATATCGAAAAAGGTAGTCTCCTCGGAGAAACCATAACAGATAAACTCCACCTTGTTCTTATGAAAGATGGGAAACACTTAAGTTTTGAAGAATATACTCAGTAAAATTAAAATACATCCTCTGAGTATTTTTTTTATTTTCTCTCTTTGTATAACTGGCTATTTCCAAATGATTATTGTTTTAGTTATGATTATTACTGCTCATGAAATAGGTCATTTAATTATCATTACTAAATTTAAATATAAAATAGCTGAAATTAATTTCTTTCCTTTCGGAGGCATTATAAAAACCGAAAAAGATATTAATTCTCCCCTTAAAGAAGAAATTATTTTAGCTATCTCTGGTATTACTGTTCAACTAATATTAGGTTTCATAATCTTTTTTCTTTATCAAGCAGGCTTAGTAAGAACACAGTTCTATTACCTTTTCTATAGCTATAATGTTATCCTTATGATTTTTAATTTACTCCCAATAATACCTCTAGACGGTCATATAATTTTAAAATCACTCTTAGAATATCTCTTTCCTTATAAAAAATCTTTTTATATAAGCGTTTTTATTTCTATTCTTGGTTTAATAATATTTATTATTTTTAATATAGCATTCGCTATTAATAATTATATAATTCTCGGTTTCCTATCCTATAAAATATGGGAGTCTTTAAAAAACTTTCCTTATCTCCAATTAAGATTCTTTTTAGAAAGAATTATGAAAAAATATCAGTTCAAAAAAATTAAAATCATTCAAGGCATAAATATCAATAAAATGTTTAAAGAAAAAAATCATGTTTTTATTAAAGACAATAAAATGATTGATGAATACCATATATTAGCAAAAAAGTTTGACGGTTCCTCTAACTCATGATACTATCTTTAAGAAAGAGCCGTATAGCTTTTCAAAACACCGCACCAAAAAGGTTTTCAAAGTTATTTTTAAAAAATACACCTCAAGGGCGAGTCTTAAAATTATAAAGGAGGTAGTTATGAAAGCAATATTTATTTGTGGTGGTAAGCAATACTATGCGTCTGTTGGTGATGTTATCTATGTTGAAAAACTCGATGGTGAACCTGGTAGTGATGTTGTATTTAAAGAAGTTTTATTTATAGATGGTAAAACTGGCAGTCCATATGTTGATGGAGCAAAAGTAACAGCTACGATTGATAAACATGGTAAACAAAAGAAAATAATCGTTTTCAAATATAAGCCAAAGAAAAAATATCGTCGTACCCAAGGACATAGACAGCCATATACTCGTCTGACAATTAAAAAAATAACAGCATGATATGATAAAGGTTAATATTGAAAAAGAAAACAATTCTTTTAAAACCATAACAATAAAAGGACATGCAGAATTTGCAGAGAGTGGCAAAGACATTGTCTGTGCTAGTGTATCAAGTATCGTCCTTACAAGTATAAATGCGTGTATTTCAATTGATAACAAAGCTATAGAAGTAAAAGAAAATGATGCATTTATCCAAATTAATAAAAAATATGATAATGAAATAGTGGATAAAATCCTTAACAATTTAGTTAGAATGCTAAATGAATTAAAAGAATCTTATCCGAAGAACATTCAAATAAACGAAAGGTGAGTTAAATATGAAATTTATAAAATTAAATATCCAACTTTTTGCTACTAAAAAAGGTCAATCATCTACCCAAAACGGTCGTGACTCAGCAGGTAGAAGACTAGGCTGCAAAGTCGCAGATGGCCAAAGAGTAAACGCTGGTGGCATTATATATCGTCAAAGAGGAACTAAAATCTATCCTGGAACTAATGTTGGAATGGGAAAAGATCACACTCTTTTTGCTAAAATTGATGGTATAGTCAGATTTGAGCGACTAGGAAGAGATAAAAAGAAAGCAAGCGTTTACTAAGATCATTTACTTTTTTTTAAAATTATGTTAATATTTGTATGTAAGTAGTCTTACTTACATACAATAAAAAAAAGGAACATTCGATTTCGCAGTTGAATGTCCACCTTAGTTGGATGGCACTAATTCATTGTTGAATGAGTGCCAGTTTTATTATATAGTCTATATTCTTACAAAGTGAAGAGTAAGGCTATTAACAGAACTATAATAATGATTAAAGAAGAGATTAAAAAATCCTTCTTACGCATTGTTATCGCCTCCCTTCTTTACGAAGTTCAGCGGACACTCAACAATCAAACGTTCCCTAATGCAATTATACTATGGATTGGGAATTCAAATCAATACATATACACTAATTTTACGTAAATTTTGTTGATTTAATAAGAGAGGAAGTAATATTATGTTTGTTGACGAAGTTACAATTAAAGTTAGCGCTGGTAAAGGTGGCGATGGTTGCACCTCTTTTCGTCGTGAAAAATATGTTGCTATGGGCGGACCAAACGGTGGTAATGGTGGTAGGGGAGCCGATATAATCTTCAAAGTTGATAAAGGTCTTAAAACTTTAATTGACCTTAGATATAAAAAAACAATCAAAGGTAATAAAGGAGCCAATGGAGAAGGTCGTAATCGTAATGGAAAAAACGCTCCTGATTTAATTGTCTATGTCCCAGAAGGTACAACTTTAATTGATGCTGATACTAATTTAGTTATTGTTGATTTAGTCAAAGATACAAATGAATTTATTGTTGCCAGTGGAGGTAGAGGAGGTAGAGGAAATGCTGCCTTTGCGACTCATAATAATCCTGCCCCAAAGCTTAGTGAAAATGGCGAACCTGGTGAAGAACGTCTTATTAAATGTGAATTAAAAGTCCTTGCTGATGTTGGTCTTATCGGCATGCCTAGTGTTGGAAAAAGTACTATTTTAAGTGTTGTAAGTGCCTCTAAACCAAAAACAGCTGCTTACCATTTTACTACTTTAAGTCCCAATTTAGGAGTTGTAAAACTTAAAACCAGCGAAACATTCATAATGGCAGATCTCCCTGGACTTATTGAAAATGCTAGTGCAGGAGCAGGACTTGGTTTAAAATTCCTCCGTCATGCCGAAAGGTGTCGTATTCTCGCTCATATTATTGATATGGGAGCCCAAGAAGATAGAAATCCAATCAATGATTATGAAATTATTCGCAAAGAAATCACCGAATACAGTAAACGGCTCACTAAAAAAGAAGAAGTTATTATTGCCAATAAAATGGATTTAGAAAATGCTAATAAAAATCTCGAGTTATTCAAAACTACTTATCCAAATAAAGAAATAATCCCAATTAGTGCTCATAATAATGAGGGTATTGAAAATATGTTAATTATTCTTGCTAAAGTTCTAAGTGAAACTAAAGAAGATGAACTCTATGATAAAGAAAATTTAGAAAGTCATGTTTTCTATAAATTTAAGGAAGAAAAACCTTATACAATTGTAAAAGAGAATAATTTATGGCTTATAAAAGGCCAAGAAATTGAAAGATTATTTAAAATGACAAAATTTACCGAAGATGAAAACGTCATTAGATTTGCTCGCGAGCTAAGAAAAATGGGCATTGAAGATGAACTCGAAACCCTAGGAGCTAAACAAGGCGATGAAGTAAGTATATTAGGTCATATCTTCATCTTCAAAGCTTAAGTAATCTCCAATTTTAAAACTCAAACAAGTATTCTTAGGTAACTCCAAAATACTTGTTTTCTTTTGTTTGTTTTTCACTTTTACAATTCTCCAAGGCTTAACATTATCTCTTTTATAAATTATTTTATTATTTGAGTCTATTCCAATCACATCAATAGCTTCTCTCATCAAAAAAGTATGAATAGCTCTACATTTAGGAAAAAGTATCCCATAATTAATATTTTTTTTAAACATTAAACCCCCTAGACGCTTAAAATAACTACCAGCAACAACAATCTTTATTTGTTTTTTATCAACAATCAAATACAAACCATTCACCTAATTTAAGCATAACAAAAAATTGACAATTAACCAACCCTCTTGTTATCATTAATTAAGGTGACTGATTATGAAAAACGGCCAAGCTTTAGTTGAATATCTTTTAATTGTTTTAGTTATAAGTGTAATAGCTGTTGCTGCAGTTAGTTTTTTCGGTGGTTACCTAACAGATGCCATAACCAAAACCTCTTGCTCTCTAGTTGATGAAGTTTTTGAGCCAGGGAGAAGAAGAGGAGAAGGTAAATGCGTTCCTGTTGAAGAGGAAATTAAGGAAAAAGATGTCGACTCAGAAAGTGAAATTTGATAAATTTAACTGATTTCGAAACTTTTGTTTGTTCTATTGGTTTTTCTAATGTATAATGTTGTTAGAAGGGGATAAAGCAAATGAAAAAAACAAAAATATATTTAGAAACATCTATTTTTAATTTCTACTTTACAACTGATTCAGACGAAAAACGCGATGCAACTATAAAGTTGTTTAAGGAGATAAAACAAGGTAAATATGAAGCATATACATCTGCCACAGTTATAAGAGAGTTAAAAAAAGATACTGAACCAAAAAGAAGTAAAATGTTAAACTTAATTACAGAATATGATATTACTATTATCGAAAACATCTCAAACAGCGAAGTGAAAAATCTAGCAGCAAAATATGTAAAACAAAGTATAATTCCCAAAAAATATGCTACAGATGCAACTCATATAGCTATAGCTTCTATATATGAATTAGATATGATTATTAGTTATAATTTTAAACATATCGTAAAAGAAAAAACAAGAATTTTTACAGCACTGATAAATGCAACACTTGGTTACAAGGCCATAAAAATAAATTCGCCGATGGAGGTAATTGAATATGAAGAAAGTAAAAATTGATAAAGCCGAAGAAGAAGTTGACAAATGGAAATTGAAAGCCATGGAAGAAACTGCTCATATGACTGAAGAAGAAAAAGAAAAATTTTTAAAAGCTGAAATCGAGCAAATAAAAAAAGAATTTAATTTTACATTTCTTGAAGAAGAAAAAGATAAGACTGTTTATCCTGAAGCATCAACTAATTTAAAACCTAACTTAATAAATGAAGATGCTGTTGATTATAATAAAACCAAAGAAGATAACAAATAACCTTTTAAAACAAGTTTCGACTTGTTTTTCTTTTACTTGAAAGCAAAAGAGAATATATGATATAATTCATATTGGTATAGTAGGGGTGAAAGTGTGAAAAAAAGGGGTCAAGCACTCGTTGAATTTGTAATTATTCTCCCTGTTTTCATCCTCATGGTACTGGGATTTATTGATATTGGTAAAATTATTTACAATGGAAATATCTTAGAACATCGCATGGAAAGTGTTGTAACTGAATACAAAAGAAATCCAAATCAAGCATTTTTAGAAAAGTTTATTCAAGGATATGATAGATTTGTTGAATTAGATATTATCGATAACAATGAGTTTACTGAACTTAAACTAACTAAAAACATCAACTTAGTAACACCTGGTTTAAATTTGATTATTGGCAATCCATTTGAAATTTCAGCAAAGCGAGTGATTTACAATGAGTAAAAATGGTCAAATTTTAGTTTTATTTATTGTTTTCTTACCTATTTTTTGCTTAGTTGGCATTCTTGCTATTGACATAGGACTAGCAAGTAGAGAAAAAGTTAGAGTAGAAAGCGCAACTAGAATTATCATGAAAGAAGTTGGAAAGAAAGAAATAAATGAAAATACCGAAACAGATATAAGAGAGTTATTTAAAAAAAATAACATCAACATTGATAATTTAAAAATAAATATTGAAGCAAATGGAATTACAATTGAAAATCACTATACAATTAACAGTATATTTGGGAACTTAATCAACATCAGAAATTATCGAATTGAAATAAATCACAACTTTGTTAGTGTTATCGAATTTAAAGAAGAATAGAGGGATATAAGTGGCTAGTAAAACAAAGAAAGGAAAATCATTATGTATTTTCTCAGCCAAAGGGGGAGTAGGAAAAACAATAACAACACTGAATTTAGCAGGTATATTTAAAGCTATCGGTAAAAAAGTTTTAATTATTGACCTAGATTTATCCTCTGGAGGTATTGCTGTTGCCCTAAACATCGAAACAAATAAAGATATCTTCCAGTTGAGCGAAGATTTAATTAACAATCGCTACAACGATTTTAAAAATTATGTTGCAAATTATGATGAAGATATCGACTTTATCGCCAGTCCTAAAGATCCTAGACAAATGACCAAAATGGAAGCAAGATATATCGAATTAATTATTGAAAAAGCCAGCTTTTTATATGATGTTATTTTAATTGATACTAATCATTTCTTAAATGACATTAATCTACTTGCCTTGGATATGGCTGATAAAATTCTCTTTATTACCACCAATGACCCTATGGATTTAAAAAATCTTAAATCACTTTTGAGTATTTTTCGTGATGAAAATATTACTAAATATAAAGTTTTACTTAATAATTCAAAAAACCCATATAAAGAATTTTTCTCCGAAGCAGATATGAAAAATATTCTTAGGAGCAACATTGACTATATATTATCCCAAAAGATGTTTATCAAAAATATTGATAACTATATAATGAATGGCAAAATAATAACCTTATTACCTAAAATGCCAACTACTTTTGCTAAAGATTATGCCACTCTAACAACAATTGCTATTGACTTATTAGATGGAGGTAATCAAAATGAAGAAAAATAGTTTAGCCCAAGCTTTTAATATTAAAACTAAACCAATTGAAAGTAGAATTATCACCGACTACGATATTTTTCCAGATAAAAAACTGCTAGATACCTTAAGAACTAAAATTATTCAAAACTTAATTGATATGAGTATTCCTACCGATACCCCTTTAACTGATTTTATTAATGAAGAAGTAAATAAAGTAATTGAGGGTTATGATTTATCTAATTTAGAACGCAGTCATATCTTTAATCTAATTGATGATGAAATAAATGGTTTTGGGCCTTTAACCAATCTCCTTAAAGATGAAAATATTACCGAAATAATGGTTAATTCACCCCATGAAATATATATTGAATCCGAAGGAAAAATTATTAAAGATGAAAGTGTCTCATTCATTGATGATGAACATATAAAAAGAACTATAGCGAGAATTATTCAACCGCTAGGAAGAAAAATTGATACTAAAAATCCCATGGTTGATTCCAGACTTCCTGATGGCTCTAGAATAAATACCATAATTCCACCTCTTTCCCCAAAAGGACCAGTTATTACAATTCGTAAATTTAAAACAACTATGGTGAGTATTGATGAACTCCTCCGTATTGGAACCCTAACTCCTTATATGGCAAGGTTTTTAGAAGCCTCCGTTCAATCAAAACTTAACATTATAATTTGTGGAGGTAGTGGTTCTGGTAAAACAACTCTTCTTAATATTCTTTCTTCATTTATAGAGAATAATGAACGTATCATTACCGTTGAAGATACTACAGAACTTAAACTAAACCAAAATCATGTTATTACTCTAGAAACGAGAAATAAAAACTATGAAGATGAAGGGGAAGTCAGTATTAGAGATTTAATCATAAATTCCCTAAGAATGCGTCCTGATCGTATCATTGTCGGTGAAGTAAGAGGTAAAGAAGCTTTTGATATGCTCCAGGCGATGAATACTGGTCATGAAGGGTCAATGACTTCACTACATGCTAATGGTCCAATTGATGCTCTAAATCGTTTAGAAAGTATGGTTCTTATGGCTGGTATGGACTTACCTAGTAAAGCTATTAGAGAATATATAACTAACGCTATTGATTTGGTTGTTAATATGGAGAGAATGAGTGATGGTAAAAGAAAAGTTACCAGTATTTGTGAAATAGATGCCATGAATGGTGACATAATTGAGCTAAAAGAAATATTCTCATTTACCCAAACTGGTCTTACTGATACTGAAGAAGTCGATGGAGAATTTAAACTTCATTCAGAAATTCCTGCTGTATATAACAAAATAAAGGCCAAAGGAATAACAACTCTTGAAGATATTTTCGAGAGCAATAAAGAAGGTAAAACTAAAAAAAATAAAAAACAATCTTAAAAGGAGGATATTATGGCACAATATAGTCTACAAATAACTGTTTTGATTATTCTCATAATAGTTGTTATTTTTCTAATTAGAACATCTAAATCAATTCAATGTGAAAAACGTATTTCTCGTTTTACTCTTTCCTCTGAAAATGAATATCACATATCTTTTTTTGACCAAGTATTTAAATTCTTATGGCGTTTTATTTATCGCTTTGCTGATTGCTTAAAGAAATTAAGAATCTTTAACAAATATAGTTTTAAATATGAAAAATATATAACTTATGAAAATAGAGATACTAAAAATTGTTTTGATTTTATTGCCATAAAATTTTCTTTTGCCATATTACTTGTTTTCTTATATATGCTATCTAGTATATTACAAAATACTCAAGGGAATGTTTTGTCCTTAACCTTATTCCTCATAATCGGTTTCTTTGGTCCTGATATTTATTGGCGAGTAGAATACTATCTTCGCAATCAAAAAACCGAAACTGACCTCCTAAAAGCTATAACAATGATGAATAATGCTTTTAAATCTGGCCACAACGTCTTACAAGCAATTGAAATGGTTAAAAATGAGACCTCTGGACCAATTGCTGATGAATTTCAAAAAATATATGTTGATGTAAATTATGGTTTGGGCCTAGATGTTGCTTTTAAAAGATTCGCCGAACGAGTTAATCTTGAAGATGCTGCCTATATTTCTTCTACCCTCGCTCTTCACAATAAAACCGGCGGCAACATCATTAAAGTTTTTGACGCTATCCAAAAGCATATTTTCACAAAAAGAAAATTAAAAAATGAATTAAAAGCTCTTACTGGACCAAGCACTTTAATGTATCGATTCCTTTTAATATTACCAATTGCTTTTATTGCTATTATAACTCTTCTAAGCCCAAGTTATTTTAACCCTATCTTTGAAACCCTAATTGGTTTATTTATTCTAATCATTGTTATATGCCTTTATTTCCTCTATATAAGAGCCATTAAAACCATAGTAAGGATTGATTTAAAATGAAAAGAGAAACTAACTTAATTCGTAAAATTTATCGTCATGAAACTCTTCATAGAGTAGAAAGAAAAATTAATCTTTTAGGTAGTAATGTTAATTATAATGTTATTGACCTTCTAAATTATCGTCTTATTACTTCCCTGCTTATTCTTTTTGTCATTGTTATTATGTTTCCTGGAATCTTAATCACTGCCCCAATCATTTTCTTAATTTATTACAAAGGCATAGAATACTTATTCTTAGATTTACGTATTAAAAAACGCACCAGAAAACTTAATAAAGAAGCACCACAATTTTTTGAAGTATTAGCTCTTTGTCTTGAAAATACTGGTAATTTGAGTGAAGCACTTCTAATAACTACCGATAGTCTAAAAGGAGAAATTACCACAGAATTTAAGCGAGTTTTAAACGAAACTGAATACGGCAAAAGCTTTACAGAGAGTTTACAAGACATGAAAAAGAGAATTCCTAGTGATAGTATTAATAATATAATTAGAAACATTATTGACTCCGATACTCTAGGCAGCAACATTACAAATACCCTTTATAACGAGATAGAATATCTCCAGGAAAAAGAATTTTCGGAACTAAAATCTCGCATTGCTAAAGTCCCAATAAAAGTAAGTATTATTTCCGTCATATTTTTTATTCCAATTTTGTTGCTAATTATTCTTTCTCCTGTTATAATAAATTTAATGATAGGGTGATAGTGTGAAAAACAAAAGTTTAATTAGTTTTCTGGTCGGAATAATACTATTTGGAGTAGCTATTTACGTAACATATTACGTAACAACCATAGTTGATTTTAGAGAGGTAATAGTAATCATCAATGATGATGAAAATCTGTGGAAGTTTATGGCTTTCATACCAATGTTAGTCTTAATGTTCTCAGGTGGACTTGCAATTATAAACGGTATATTTAATACCAAAGCAATTGCTATAACAGTTATAATTATTAATATAGCTTTAACACTCTTCCTTAGATATGACCTATATGGATTTGTAACTATTATCAACAACTATAAGATAACTATGGATTATGTCTTCTTAATAGTCTTAGTAGCCAGTTTAATGCTCCTAGTAGACCAAATTATTAACAACGGATTAAGATTCAAAAAAGAAAAAAAGAAAACTAAGAAAAAACTTAAAACAGCTTAATAAAGATAGACAGCAAATGTCTATTTTTTTGTTTCAGTCATAATTAAAAAAACTAGACATTTCCCTAAAAAAAGTATATGATAAATTCTAACAAAAAAAGGAGGTTTATTTATAATGGAAAGTATAAATAAATATGAAAAATATAAATTAATTAAAGAGTTATTTGAGTTATTAAGTAATAATGAATTTAGAGGTAAAGCTGCTTTAGCAAAAGTAGAAACTGAAATAGCATCATGGGAATCATGGAAAATAGAAGCTCTTTGTTTAAACGAAAGCGATATTATTTTAAGAGAACAAATAAAAAATGGCGATAAAGAAGAAAGAGCTTATTATAACAGTTTATATTATATTTTTATGAATAGAATTAAAGAAATAACAGATATACTAAATCAAAATAAAATAACAGAGCCTGTAATAGCTCGTAATGGAAACACATATATATTTGATTCAATAAATCCTATTCTTTGGACTCTTTATTGGTTAGAAAAAAATTATAATAAATATAATCAAGAATTCATGAACTCTGTAGAAAAAGAAGTTTATGAAAAAATTGAATGTTTATTTAACCAAAACAAAAAACTCAAAACTAAATCACTATCACTTACTAACGACAATATTGCCTAAAAATAAAAAAAGAAAGATTATTTATAACCCTAATTAATCTTTTTTTCTTGGAAAACTATTCTTTCTCTTGCCAGAGTACAATTGTATGATATAATTATATTAGGATGTGAAGCATGTATAGTTATATAAAAGGAATTATTACTGAAACCACTAAAAATTATGTTGTGATTGAAAATAGTGATATCGGCTATTTAGTTTATGTTGCCAATCCCTATAGTTTTGAAATGGGTGTTGAAACAACAATTTATTTATATAATCATATTAGAGAAGAAGAATATTCTTTATATGGCTTTAAATCAATTGAGGAAAAGGATTTATTTATTAGATTATTAAATGTTAAAGGGATTGGTCCTAAAATGGGCCTGCCAATGCTTGCGACTGGTACCATTACTGGTATTGTTGATGCAATTGAAAGAGAAAATATTCTTTACTTAACTAAATTCCCTAAAATAGGAGAAAAACTCGCTCGTCAGATTATTCTTGATTTAAAAGGTAAATTAACTAGAGTAGAAGGTTCACTACCAAATTCCCAAGATGATTTAGTCAATGTTTTAGAATCCCTAGGTTATAAACTTACTGATATTAAAAAAATTCTACCACAAGTTGATGAGTCACTAACAATTGAAATTCAAATTAAAGAAGCATTAAAATTATTATTAAAATAAAGGAGTAGTTATGGAAGAAACAGTGTTAACAGCAAATAAATTAAATAATGATGAATTTGATAATAATATTCGCCCAGCTTCACTGGATGAATATGTTGGTCAGAGTGAAATTAAAGAAAACATAAGAGTTTTTATTAAAGCGGCTCTAATGAGAGAAGAATCCCTTGATCATGTCCTTTTATACGGACCTCCTGGTCTTGGTAAAACAACTCTTGCTCATATTATTGCCAATGAATTAGGAACTAATTTAAAAACTGCTAGTGGTCCATCCATTGAAAAAAGTGGGGACTTAGCAGCCATTCTATCAACACTAGAACCAGGAGATGTATTATTTATTGATGAGATTCATCGCATGCCAAGAGTTATTGAAGAAATTCTCTATCCAGCAATGGAAGACTTTGAACTTGATATAATTATTAGTTCTGAATCTAGCTCTAAATCAA
>Ga0131853_10011266_pt1 | contig 16358 bp, 5 predicted proteins | sample TergutLab28metaG_FD_92764 | JGI IMG/M metagenome (GOLD analysis project Ga0131853, IMG submission 92764) | Labiotermes labralis P1 segment gut microbial communities from Petit-Saut dam, French Guiana - Lab288 P1 (version 2) (version 2) | ecosystem: Host-associated > Arthropoda: Insects >...
AATCACCACAACCCGCTCATAGCCAACCTATACAATCGACCGCTCAAACGTAGACGACTCCTAAGATGCTGGCCAGACGACCTGATTGAGTGACCGTTGGAGCCCCATCAATGGATGGAGCCCTACTCACGACACATGCCAGATTCACCACAACATTTACTTAATACTCTGTAACCTGGTGTGAGTAGATTGTAAATATACAACTCAAAAATTTAAAAAAATGAAATAAACAAGTAACAACATTTTTCTTGTAGGGATATAGATGCACGTTTTAACAAAAGTATTTCAGATATTTATAATCCGATACAAATTTTTTGATAAAAGGTAACTACTTCTTCCATAAATTGTCGATATTTACACAGCACAGAGAACAGACTGATACAAAGACTGCACAATCTTCCGTGCTCTGTTATAAGAAACACTTTATATAACATTTCAAAATATATTGTATTTTGCATTTTTTGCGAATCCGATGTCTGAAATTATTAATTTTTATTCCACAGAAAGACGTCACTGACCAATTTTGTGGTCATACACAATTTTATGTGGTTATCTTTATTTACTGTTCTAAAATAAACACCGAAGGATTTATACTTACAGGTTAGGTAGTTACCATGTTTTCAAAATATTAGCGCCCACGATGACACTCACCCCAAGACGTATTACAAATTAAGCGACTTACCACGTGACACGAATTAATCCAAGCGTGGTGTAGTCATTGCTTGAGGCAATTCAAAGCCCAATTCACTTGAAAATGATTGTGTTCAGGCTCCTGTGGTCGTAATTTAAATTCCTAACCTGCTCTAACAGGACCAGTGTTGTCTGCACAAAGCACAACAAAAGGTCCACCTTCAGCTTTTATAAAATATCGTTGTATTGTCCTTCAAATTAGCAACAATTTTTTTCTCATAAGCAAGGAAATTTATTACACAATTTAAAAGACTTAATTAAAACACACTTTCTAAAATAAAGCGTAATGACCTAGTAGTTACGTTTGAATATTTTTTTTTGTGGCACTGCGGACCATTGTGGGTCATGGCCTACTCATGCTTGAGGTTTCTAGATCACACACAACGACGCATTACAGTCGGTAAGACTTCTCTGGACGAGTGATCAGCCGGTCGCAGAGACCTCTACCTGAAAACACACAACACTCAATACAGACATACATCTATGACCCCGGCGGGATTCGAACCCGCAATCCCAGCAAGCGAGCGGCCGTAGACCCACGCCTTAGACCGCGCGGCCACTGAGATCGGCTACATTTGGAAATATAATAATAACAAATTAAAGAAAATTACTTTAAATTAAATTAGGTTGTTTCTTTAATTCAGTTCCTTTAATTCAGTTCCTTTAATTCAGTTCCTTTACGCAAGCGAAAAACAAGTGATATTAGCTTGCACAAATATTACCTAGCTCGGGTGGAATAAATGTCACTATCATAATTCCAATGTAGGTGAGGTTATGTAAAAGCAACATAAATTAACGACATCAACAACATCGAGGACAACTTTGGCCAGCCGAGTAATTCTTGTTAAGTGGACTCCTTTCCCTTTGCCTCGTTCATTGCGTCCAATGATGAAGCAAAATACTATATCGTTTAATTTATTCGGAGGTCTACGACAGTACTACGAAATTGTATACCAAACAATTCACCACTTGGGTGGCTGTCTCCAACTGTTATTATTTATGTAATCTTTGGAATATATAAAATTTAAAATAATCATCCCGTTAACTAATCAAAACACTACCTGACTCACTGCCCATTTGCTGCAGGGTCCTATAAAAAATAACAGGTCTTCAGCTATTCAAAAATTTACCCGCGTTTTATGAACCAAGAAAGAACATTATCATGCTCAAAACTTGATTAAAAATAAAAGTACGCACGATTTTGCACGGTTCTTAAAACAAAATGATCTTTTTTGCGTTCTGTGCAGTTTTGTGGTTAAAAGCTGCATGGCTATATAGTTTGAAGTGGTTTCTGAAATCATGTGGAAGGAGGCACAAAGACTAGGAGTGGAGTACACCGCCTTTTCCCCCCACCTTGCATATTAGTTATTTAGCATTCTCCCTCAAACCGACCAATAGAACCGAAAAATTCTCTTCTACAGTAACACTCCAACACACATTTGAAACAATTCAATAAGCCTGAAGACTAAGGACATGCATTCCCCGGAAGCTTCAGAACGTTTAACCACTACAGTATAGGAAGAGGGGGGGGAGATGAGTCTTTATGGAAATGATTTATAGGAGTAGTAAGTGATGAGAAGTGAAGGACTGGGGTGAAAGCGTGAGTGAATTAATGATTGTAAAAAAAAACAATTACAAGAAACTGTACGCAGTGCTGTCTTGCTTGGGTGTTTTTACCTTTTGTACATGCTGTAAAATTATAATTTGTCTCGTGTGTATTGTTGCTAGTTTTAAGTTGTCTTGTGTGTAATTGTTCTTGGTTGGCCGTGTGTATTGTTGTAGTTATCTTATGTGTATTTTTTGTACTATATGTGTATTGCTGTTTTTTACTTTAGATGCCGGACTGCTGGCTAGAAGTCAGTCCTGCGACCGGCGATCTCGACACAGGTTTTTCTTGGTTTCCCTGTGTCTATAAGCAAATGCTGAGATGGTTCCCAGGATTCCAAGTTGCCACTGCATGTTTCTCATGTAGTCCTCCCGACTTAAATCTAATAGTAACCAATTTCTTGTTTTGTTTACATGTAAAATAACCACTGCCACCGGGTAACAACCCAACTGCAGTTAATAAATATTATTGTTATTGTTATATTACACGGTGTGCAGCGACCCACAAGAGCGCCCTTGGATTAACGACGACCGTGAAAACTTTAAAAATTAAATGTAGATCATAATTGCTTGAAGCTGTGATCTTCTCAAGAGTAATTTATATACAGTTCACATGTTGTGTCTCTGCTGTCAATTTCATTTAATTTTCTGAATTGCCCTTCTTGCCTTGCTCAGCCCTTCTCTTGAGGAATCTGAACTAACGGTCATGTGGGATCTTTTTCCCCACGTGTGATACAATCTCTGCCGTCATAATTTCTCTGCATCTGGTTATCTCAGCAGAATTAGAAAACAGCAGTGCGCTTGTTTAATAATAGCGTTCTAGAATAATACCGGGAGGTGCCCCTTCGTAAAATGACGCCATCGGGATTCGAACCTGCGACCTTCCGGTTTGTGGCGCAGTGCCTCAACCAACTGCTCCACCGTGTACCGTTTCACGAGTAACATCATCATCAAAATGGAAGGAAGAGATCCCGATGACACTTTTGGGTCTTCAGAAATGCAAGACGCAATTTTAAAATCTTTCCTGATGCCAAATAAACTCGACTCCTCAGGTCGCTTCTTGACCACAACAAATTCACGGGCAAATGTAATTTTTTCTTTTTTTTGTAGTGCCCACACAAGACAGTTGACCTTCGTAGACAGGTTATCTGTTGTTATGTTACCACTAGTGCCATTGAACGCTTACAGCTGTATTTTGTCAAGGCCTGCTCGTATTTTTCCGACATAATATGGGACACCAGGTTGTTTCCCTTCGTAGATTTCAAGGTTGGATGCATATAGCCTCTTGGTAACAATAAAAGCGTAAATTTGGTTGTCAGTTCGTTGGGCTATGAAAGGATGTATTACTTGAAACCGCGCCTCCCTCTGAAGGCCTCAAATTTTTCATCGATGAACACGCTCCGTCCTAGAGAATAACACGTTTTGCAGGTTTCCACAGATATATAAAAATGTCTCTTATGGATTCAGGTAGATGTTGCTTTTTCTCTCATCCCTGGTTGTTCTATCATCGAATCGTGTGAATCTGATGAGGAAATTGAAACGTAATTTCTGAACGTCATCTCTATCAATACCTTCATTTCCTGCGGACTCTGTTCGTTACTCCGAAGCGCTCCAGCTAAGCACGGAAGAACGATGAAAGTTTTTGTCTCAGTTTTGTCAATGAATATGGCATCTCTTTCGTTCCATAAGTTAAGTTGAAGACTAAGCAAATAATTAATTTTGCTGAAAAATATTATTTAAAATTTCATCTCTAATGAGAGTTCCATGCTTCTTAGGGCGTAGTGGCGCGCCTTGCTTGACCTATAACCTCAGGCAATTATGTCAGAATATTTTGCCAGCGTCATCGAAAGTGTGTAGATCTTTTTATATTACCCTACTTCACCTTTTCTTTTCTAATGAAAACAATTGTCAGTTGTGTCCATTTCATTGTAGCAATCATCCAACGTCGCCTCTTCTGCATCCTCCTAGTCACCTCCTCTTGGTTCCACATAATTATCTTCGGATTTCTTCCCGTCATCAATAACTTTCATCATCAGGAAATAGGACTAAAATTGCAAGAATACTCTCGGAATCCTATACATTGCTTGGTTCTAATCCATCCACCACGGCCACCAGGAACTAATAACGCACTATTAACACGGACGGTAAGCTATATCTCTCGGACACGAACTGCCTAATACAGCCAAATGCAGGCGACTAGGAACAATCTAAAGGCTTCTCAAGAGCAACACAGTCACCTACCCAGCAGTAGGTGAGCGCACGTATCTCACAATCCTAGAAACAAATAAAGTCGCATATCTGTGAGAGACACGTACCGACAAACGGATTGTGAAAGTGTTGTATTTCGGAATTTGCACAAGCACACTCGTTGATGGAAGCGTCACTGGAGCTTTCGTCTCCTGATACTGTCCAGCATCGCCTGCAGTTTACTTCTGACATCCGCGACATTCTTGTTTGTGGTTAGTTGTCATTCTTGTTCAATCAGTATTCCTGTTTTCTCCGTTACAACCTAGACATCCTAAGATGAGATCCATATTTTTTACAGTAACTTTCATCCATATATTTTGCACGCAGTTTGCTTAATATCCACCATTTTCATTCCAAATTTAAGCACAATTTACTCTTTGGTCCGATTGTTTCTTTACCACTAGTGTTTATTATTTATTTCTTATTGTTTTGTTAATGTTTGCTTGCCTAATCCAAAAATATATATGTGTATATTAAGATATTCTTATATATTTACTATATTTCTTTCATCCTTTTACTTTTACGTCTTTCGACTGTTTGTTCCTTATGTTTAAATAAATATTTTATGCTATAAAGCAGTAGGTGGGAAGTTAGGAAACTGTACGGGGAAGGTTCAATTACAGCAATAGCCAGGGAATTAGCAAGATATAAATTAGATTTAGTGGGTATGCAGGAAGTTAGGTGGAATAAAGTGGGCAGAGTAAGAGCAGAGCATTATAAATTTTCTATGGAAAAGGAAATGATAATCATCAATTCAGAAGGGGACTTTTTGAACCCCACAGAATGGTATCAGCATTTAAGAGAGTAGATTTTGTTAGCGATAGGGTGTCATATTTAGTTCTGAGAAGTGGCTGGTGTAATATCATTGTTCTGAATGTGCATGCAACAAGTGAGAAGAAAAGTTATGATTCGAGACAGTTTTTATGAGGAATTAGTGTAGGTTTTTTTTTTATTTTTTCCTAAGTACCAATGCAATTTCTAGTAGATTTTAATGCAAAATTGGGGAGAGAGAATAAATTCAAATCGACAATTAGGAATAAGAAATTTCATCAGAATGTTAATGATAATGGTGTTGAATAGTAAATTTTGTCACATCAAAAAACCTAGTTTTTAAGAGCACGATGTTCCTGCATAGAAACTTTCGTAAGTACAACTGGACCTCTCGTGATTGGAAGACTCACAACTAGTGTGATCAAATATTGATAGACAGGAGATGGCATTCGAGTATAATATGTGTACAAAGTTTCAGGGTAGCTGACTGTGATACTGATCATTGTCTGGTGGTTGAATATTTAGGGAAAGACTGGCAGTAAGTAAACATCCAAAACAGAAATTTGAGGGTGGAGGGAATATATCTGAGGAAGCTAAATGAGCTGGAGGCTAGGAAACGCTATCAGATTTAGATTACAAGCAGGTTTGTAGCTTTGGAGAACTTAAGTGATGGCGGGGAAATAAATAGGGTTTGGAAGATCATTAAAGAGAATAACAGAACCTCAGCTGAAGAGAGTCTAGTTCTGCACGGTTTGAAACAGCGTAAACAATGGTTTGATGAAGAATGTTTAAGGTTTTTAGGTCAAATGAAGCAAACTAAAATGCAGTGGGTACAGCACCAAAGCCACAGCAATGCAGATAATTTTTAAAAAAATTAAGAAGTCAAGCTAGCAGACATTTCAGGAACAATAACAAGAAAATCTGAAAGCTAAAATGGAGGAACTTGAAAGTAACAGTAAGATAAAAAACATGTAGGACATGTATAGGGGCATCAGTGACTTTAGGAAGGGTTGCCAGCATATAACCACTGCAGAAAAGGATGGGAATGTTCATTTGGTTGCAGACTCCTACAGTATTTCGGCTATGTAGAGGAACTGTTTCTCTCAGCTGTTGTATATACATGGTATTAATAATATCAGGCAGACAAAAATACACATAGCAGAACCACTAGTGCCTGAGCCAAGTGCCTTGAAGTTGAGTTGACTATTGAAAAGGTAAATAGTAACAAATCACCGGGAATTGATCAAATTCTAGCAGAACTGTTTAAGGCAAGCGGTGGAACATTTCGGTCTGAGGTGCGTAAAATAATTATTTCTATTTGGAATAAAGAGGAATTGTCTGAGGAGTGGAATGAGTCGATCACCGATCATCTATTTATAAGAAGGGCGATAAAACATATTGTAATAATTACAGGGGCATATCACTTTTTTCAGCTACGTACAAAATTTTATCCAACATTTTCCTGTCAAATTTAACTTCATATGCAGAGGAAATTATTGGGATTATCAACGTTGGATTCAACGCAACAGGTCAAGTACTGATCACATATTCTACAATCGTCAAATATTTGAGAAAAATGGGAATAAATGAAGCAGTGCATCAGGTCTTTATAGACTACAGAGACAACTTGGGAGACCGGGATGTATATGGGAGAAAAATATTAAGATGCGTATTTAGGAATTGGGATGGGGGGGGGGTATTGACTGGATCTGGCTGGCTCAGGATTGGGACAGTTGGCGGGCACTTGTGAATGCGGTAATGAATATTCGGGTTCCATTAAATGTGGGAATTTCTTGACTGGCTGAAAACAGGTTAGCTTCTCAAGAACGACTCTGCCCCATAGAATTTATTTCAGTTTTAAATATAATTCCTCGCTTTTATGTACCTATGTTATTTCAGACAAAAGTAATGAAACGCTATTCGCTTCCATCTAGTGCCGAGATTAAGGATGAGTGGATCTGTACCTCAGTATGTCTCATACGCCTTCATATCTGTTATCGCGTTTTGTCTGGTTGTTCACTTCTTAGTAATCGGCATAAATTTCATATAATTTATTCCTTCCAATGTTCAATCAGCTATACTATCCGACATATTATGTACATGATCGTACTTCACGGTATTATAGTCTCATTTGCCTATATATATATATATATGTATATACACTATATATATATATATAATTTATTTAAAACTGCATATGAATTAAAGTGAAAATGTGAAATAATGACCAGGTTCTTGTTAATCAAAGGAAGGATAGACTGTTGGCTGTGCAACGTGTAGTTAGCGCCACTGTCGAAGTCGATAACGCAGAAAAAACAGGAAACACAGGACCAAATTACAGCTTTGTAAACTAAAATGTTTGAGGACCATGCGCTGCTTTATGTTATACGTCTTCAAGTGTCATTATTACTGTATTGCAACTTTGATGAAATCGTAGTTTATATGTTCGATCACCCTACTTTAAAATGCGACAAATTTAAGAAATCCAGGCTATTATTTCATTAGTATCATTGGAAATAGACTGATAATTACCTGATTTTGTATAATTGTCAAAGAGGTACTGACATCCAAAATAGTGTGTATTATTATTAGCACTGTTTCATGACAGGGCTTTCTGGAATCCAAAACGAAATCTGTAAGATAAAGGCTTGAAGTACTCAGGGCATTACGATAGTGACAAAGCAGGATTAAGACTGTATGGTGTACTGTAATAGGCAAAATACCGGAAACCATAAAGATGAAAGATCTGTTTATTTTGTACCTACTTCGTCTCTATTCAACTGCAAGCAGTAATTAAGGGACTCTGTTTCATTCTTATAACATGTCAATTTTAACAACACTATTTCGAAATACACAAAAAAAACTAATTGTTTCAGATACCAAAATATTTTTTTCAAATAGCTAGAAGTTGTGAAATATACAGATTTCTTAAAACTTCTTTTTCTTCAAGTACTGATAACGCTCGGGAACCACGGTAGCACAGTGGTTAAGGTGCTTTGCCACAAATCAGAAGTTCGCTGGTTGTATCCCAGCTGGTGTCAGTGGAATTTTCATTGACATAAAATCCTTCCGATCGCTCTATGGCCCTGGGGTCGACTCAACCTCTAACAGAAATGATTACCAGGAGTATTTCCTGGGGGTAAAAAAGGCGGCCGGTGCTTAATGCTGACAACCTACCACCATCCTGTGCCGTTGTCACGAAATCTTGGAACCTTAACTTCCTGGAACCCTCTGGGCCTCTCCAGGCGTGTAATGGTACTGTTTTACCATTTACTGATAACGCTCACTGTCAGGTGTACTATCATTCCTGCGATGCTCTTTTACAATCATCCTATCTGTCCATCCGTCTGTCGTTCATTCACCACGCTTGATAAAACTCGAGAGCTATTGAAAAGGTTTCATGAAATATTAGATTTATATACTGAACTGAAATTTTTCTACGCATCCGAATTTTAGTTCAGCTGGACAAAATGTAGGATTATTTACAACGGATATACACGTGCTTATTGCGCTTTTCTGCTTCTTATGCGTTGAACGCTAAATATCTAAAATGGTTTCGCCATCCGTGGTGGATCTTCATTTCACCCACAAAGTCCGAGGAGATTTTTCTGTTCTCCTACTTGGAATTTCAATGGGTGAATAAGTGAGAAATCAAGAACACGTTCTAGCTATTATTTGGTGACGATAAGGTTACTGGCTGTCTTATTAAAGTGACAGGAAGCCAATATCTTCAAGTTAAGGCTGTAAAGAGAACGTAACATTTCTAAGTACCTTTGATTTTTTAAGAATTTCGTGGAGAATATATCTATTCGCAAGTACACATGAAGAAAAACTTATTTATATATGATGCCTTCGAAGCAATGTTCTCTCTTGTGATCGGTCGGGCGACGACGTAGGTTCTTCTTTCGTTAGCTAACCAATCTTTAGACACTACTGTCTCATTCTTATTGGTAATTTTAATTAATATTTTCCGTGGAAATAAACGCCTACGCGTAGTATAGATGGAAAGTTTCATTTGTTTCACTTCAGAGGTTAAAAACACAAATTTTTGAAAGAAAAAGTAAATGACCAAAAACATTTTTAAAGACCTATTTCTTGTAATAAATTCCATAGGCGGCACGACCGTTGGGACATGGGTGAAATTCGAGAAGGTCGGAGGGTCAGAAATTCCTTCCTCAAATAGGGTCAAATAGGGTGCGGACATACAAAGATTTAAAAAAAAACCTTTCCCTTCCTCATGCTGTAATGTGATTCGTCTAGGACACGAATCATTCAACGAATGGCTAAAATGACCAAAAGTATTTCAAATAAAACCTGTACAGACAACTGAGCTCCACATTTTACATTCAACCACATTTTCGGTAACCTGTGTATATTTATATAATTGTGTAAGGATAGGTACATACACTGGAATCGGTATGTTCTGTGTATTTTTGCTAACCCTTCCTTCTTTTGCAATGTGTCTCGTTATATTTCGAGATTACGCTAAACTATTGTCTAGTTAAGTAGTTGCATTATTTGCATTACTTCTGAGAAATCACTTACAGGAAAATAGTAGTGGACTTTTTAGAATTATTTTAGTCAAGCGTTTTAACATTGTATCTTCGAAATATTAAGTTAATTAGGCTCTGTAATTTTACTCACAGCAAAACGCATTTTATTAACAGGTCACTCAATGTAAGTACAACGTAACATTGAGGTATTTTAGTGCAAATATTGTAGCAATGAAAATGCAACAATTATTACTTATTATGATTGTGTGTTTTTAGGCTGCGGAATCCAGCATACAATGCACATACACCATACTGTCGTCTGTGTCTTCTCCGGCTGTACAATATTCTTCCACATTATCTTATAAACGGCGTGATTTTAGGCAAAAAATTTATTGGACGCAAAGTGTTTATTTTGATTTACTTTTCAACTTTTGTCTGAAGTTTTTCGTTTTGTGAATCAGTGAGAGAGATACAATGAAAATATAATTGTCTTCATGTAAAGTACTCGTTATCATCGTAAAACTTGAATTTTCTCCATATATTCTCGGAAGCTCAACAAACGCAAAATTTCATGAAAATCAGTCCAGTGAGAGCCGAGTTGTTCTATGCGTACGGACGGACGGACAGACACGAGGAAACTAACAGTCGCTTTTCACAATGTTGCGAAAGCTCCTAAAATGCTTCATACGAAATACTTAAAACTAAATTTTACACAGAATATGAAACTCTAATACAACATTTGAATGTAAGATATTATATAAACTTCTGCACTAACACTGTCAGGATTCTTGATAATTCTGGGGCTTAAATTACACCCTACAGTGTAGTGTAGTGTAGTGTAGTGTAGTGTAATGTAGTAGTGTAGTGCCTGTTATTCTTTTTCCTTTCGTCGTACCTGCAGGGCAAGGAAAAGCAGCTGCTGACATAGTGCGTGGTAACAGAGAAAAGACATCTTCTTTGGCTACCTTAAGTCTGTTTAGCTGGAAAGCAAGGAAAGGTTGCTGATAATGTAGGACAGAGGTGGTGATGGCACTGTGTGGGAGGGTGAAAAGAGGGAAGATAAGATGTGAAGATATATGTGGTATCCTTGGTTCTACTTGGCACATTTAAGAGTTGCCGGATAAATTAATCACCTTAAAGTGTGTGGGTGTTAAACAGGAAATAGTCGGTGTGTTAGCAAAGTCTTGTGGGGCGGCAGGGGGGGGGGGAATGTAGCAGTCAGTCTTCTTGCCTGTACTTGTCTGATAAACGGTAGTGACTGGGCTTCCACTGGACTCAGTACGAGGACATTACTACCTTATTCGAACAAAGCGCAGTAGTTGATGCTACGTATGAGGTTAGTGCAGAAAGGCAAAGTGCCTTGTTAAATCCAAATTCAGCACGTACTATAGTGTCTTGTTACCAGCAGCCTCCTTCAGCTGGGACATTATTCACATATGTATTTAGCACGGAGAAAAACAAGATCGGCTATTACCCCTAAAATACAATCTTGCTGTATACAGAAAGGAGCCCTTCAACTAAACCCAGTTGAGGGCAGATGGACGAACCATTTTCACACACCCGCCACCCCGCGTTACAAACACAAATACCGACACGTAGACCTAACGAAAAGCACAATATTTTTTTTTCATTTAATTAACGACAATGTAATGTGTAGTGGCGGTAACAAAATTATATTTCTGTCAACTAGTGTTTGATTTCTGACACACTTTTCATCTGGAGCTGAATTTTCTCGCAAGGGCCTATCCTTAGCTTTGAAACGTTTGTCTTTTGCTCCGCTGCCCCATTCACAAAAAAAAACAACAAAGTCTCCACACATTTTCCATCATTATTAAGTTCAGATTTCTATATAAGATGAAGTAAAGTTCTTTTCAGGAAATCAGGATCCAAATTGGAACACGAAATTCCAAGTTCGTCTTCTGAAGAGGTGTTGGTTGGTTCTTCTTCAGGCAGGGTCCAATGTTGAGGTGGCTTGGGAACTGGTAGGGAATCGTCATATTCAACAGGTCGAAGGCCTGAATGAATACTATGGGAAACTATGGTATGTTTAGATTTTGAATTACGGCCGTCTATTTTTGTTAAACAAAAGTATAAATCGGTAGGATGATCTTTCTGTTCTTTCCAAATCACAGGGACTGCGCTAGGCATTGATCGGTGCGTGCCAATGAGCCAGCCATATAAATATCGCGAACATATGCTGTAACATGACTGTGGTGCCCAGTTCGTCCTGAGTTCCAACTTTACAACCGACACATAATTCATATTTCTTCTTCAATATAGGGGTAATGGACATTCTGTGCGATTTTGGGGTAAATTCATCACAGACGTAAAAAAAACAAGTTCGACGAATTAACACATTTACGAGACATGGCATAAACAACAACTCAACAACGTACACATATGTTATTACTTACCTTAGTTTGCAAATCAACTACATGTAAATAAACACTATCACACTTTGATTCAAGATTTCATTGAAGAAAACCAAACCAAATTCTCACAGTAGAACTGCGATAATGCAGATAGCCGAATTTCACCATGGAGCAAGGTCAACTAAACTGGCAAACTTATTGAATCGTTCAGCACAACATGTTGTTTTTACCTCCATAAAATCCTAAAAGTGTCGTAACACTGGGGGATGAATAAGTTGTTTGTTTCGGGTTGTCTGTCTGGCCGCGTCTCTACACCTGCCAACAGCACGAGCTTTCCACTTTAAATGTGCCTGTCCCTCGGAAAGTTTATTTGATATCTCTAAACGGATTTCAGATCTGAAATCAGCGCAAAAATAAAATCAGAATCACATAATTTTACGTCCATGCAAATTTCATTGCTCAACGGCGTAATTTTTTCATTTATTGTTTATTTAATTAGCAACGTTTTCGGTGACCCAATTTGCAGTGTCATGTACGGTAGGAATACAAGTGAAAATAACACTTAAACATTTCGGAGGAAGCGGTCTTAGTTGTATTCGGAATGTTCTTGGAGAGAATGAGAATGGCTACGAAAGACCCCACTAATATAAACTGCCCTAAATTTCTATATTTAAACAGGAACCTCTCAGACACAAGGAAAAGTGCTAACACTTTTGTAGTAACCAGTGAAATTTTATCTAATTTAATAAACCACTGGAATACGACAAAATTAATATATTTTTAAGAAATATTTTACGTATAATTACAGCTATCCATACCCATTGATGTGAATAGGAGCTCACCGTGTAAGACACAAGAATACGTGAAATATAATTTTATCCTACATGTATCCATTCACATCTCATGCGTACGAAATCTAATTTCATATCAAGTGACTATATGATAAGGCTCGGAATTTGAACTCGACACTATAAACTTAATTCCAACTGTATATTTGATTCAAAAATATCATATATGCTAGTTTCCGATACGCAACTTTCACACAACTATGAGAAATTAGAAGAAATTTAATCAATTATATGAGAGAAAAACATCGTGCGTTTACTGAAATTGATTATTAAGTACAGTTATAATGTCGTATTTCACTGCTAATGCTTGTTGTTCACAGTGGCCTCCATCTGCTTGCATACATCTTATCCGTGTTTCCATGGGACTTGCCAACACGTGAAGCACCTGCTGCGAAATTTATTAATCTTACAACGATAAGAATTCTACTACGCAGTTCTGTTACATTCAATTTGCTTGCGAGCACCATAGCTCTCACTTCACCCAACACCTGGTATTCAAACCGGTTAGGAACCGATGACCACAGAGGCCAATTCTTAACACCGCTCCGATCCTTCAGTCGATTACGGAATGGCTGAATCATAAACTGCCTGACCGTGCCACTGAAAACAGCGAATCTCCGCCACACTTGTAGTACATATGACGTCATGTTCGTGAAAAACTTTCTTAAGATTGCTGACATTTCTTTTGCAGAAGTCTAGGTAATTATCACTTAGCGTCTTGCGGGAAGATGTACTTTCCAGCGAACTTGACACCAGTGACGTCCCACCAGGCGTTTATGAAAAAGCGATGTTGCTATTTGCCTTGTGCTCTCCTGTATGGATTGTCATGGTCCCATAAATGAGAGTCATTGGTAATGTTGAAACAATGGCTGGCGAAAGGGCCTCACTAATAAAAAATTTTACGGATTGTTTAGGCTTTAACATAAATCCAATTGCAGTATTCCAGCCGGTCTAAATGAGCTGACGGCACGGATACTATCTATCTCTGTGTAACATTCTCCAGACTCGCTTGCGTGCAACAATGAGGAGCGTGGAAGTTCATGTACGGTACAAAAGCATGGACACCGCTGTACCATGGCAGTAACATTTCCCTCTTCCTCCACTTCTCTTTATACTTTACGTTCATATGGCTGTTTCCACTCGGAAAGAAACCAATTTCTCGCAGATATTGTCAACACAAGTGAACACACGTCGATAAGGAAGTTGTTGCTGAGGATATCGTTGCCAGTATTGTTCAACAGCAGCAGTGGCTTTACCGCTACAAACTCAGAACACAGATTGAATTTCGGTGTATTTACTCACGGGAAAGCGGATTGTTTACGGTTATTTCTTAGTGTACTGTTATAAAATGACAAACTGTCTGTACGGTTTTTGGTATAATCACATGAATGCGTCGGCGCATGAACACAAACCTACAGTTTAACTGTTGCTAACTCACTAATTGTTGTGAATCGGACCCACGTGTGTGTGAAATTTCTAATTCGGCTGTTGGTCCTCTATTTCCTTTAGATACAACTTTGTTTTCAAAGGTTACGAATCAGTGAAAGAGATCCAAAAGAATTATAATCTTCTTTTTTTATAATGTTGCAAATTATATCATTTTCTTCTGATATTATCTATACTTGAAGTGGTACTATAACCCCATCTTTACAATTATAAATTTCTTCACTGAAAATTCTCATGCAAACTGTAGCTGTTTCATTGGGAGTTCACCGACTATGTCTAGGTCACAAACCAACTTCCCTCGTGTTAGGAGAAGGTTAGGTTCATATGGCCGTTTTTGTAGCTTTCCACTTGGTATTGATTTTTTTAAAACATACCATCCATCTTCATTGGATAGTCTATCTATTTCCTTCCAAGTATCTTAAACTTTAAAGTTAAAATATAAAATCTGGAGACTGGATGACAGAGGAAAATTTATGGTCTTATTGGGTTCTTTCTTTGTGTATGGTATTGTAACAACATATTTTTAGAATAACACTGTAAGTTGTGAAGTACCTCATTAAAAAACTGAGCCACGTCGTTTCTAGGATATCATACCTGTGTGCAAATCACTAGAAAGTCTGTCGGTTGCCATGAACTACAGATACTCTGTCAGACCGAGGGAGGAGGAGTATTGTAAATTGATAGGTGGAAGAGGGAGAAATATGAGAAATTCCGAGAACAGAATTTGGAAAACAATCCTTAAAAGTGTAATAATATAAGATAAAATGACGATAAGAAAGTGATAACATCAGAATAACATTACGGAAAAAGGGAAGTAAACATATCTACATTTAATTTAAAAGAATCTTTCAAAATACGAGAAGTGCCGGTACCCCGTCAGTTAGTATCCAAAATGTTCTGAAGTCTGTATGTTACAGTTAGGTTGCTGACACAAAATTGTAAGTGGGGAACAGGCGATTTGAATCGAGTGTGACATTTGGCACTGCATTTCTTTGTGAAGATTTCCAGCTGTGTCACACGCAAAATACGTGTCAAATGGTTTCCAGTCGGGTGCGGGCAACCTGAGGGTTTGTTCTTTCGCTAACATAGGAAGTCAAATTCTATGAGGTTTGAGATTTTCAGAGGTTTCAATGAAGATTTAGTTCTTCTGATAAGTGGCGCTGCGTAGACTAATTTCAAGTTACTGTTTATTAGGTGGGTTAACTACAGTCAATAACATAACTAATGTATGTCTAATAAATGATGTTTTATTATTATTGACAAAAAACTACATGTTTCGGCCAAAAGTGGCCATCATCAGGTTTATCATAAATTGTATAGCACTTTGTTAGCACACAATTTATGATAAAACACAACAAGCGAGCGGCTGTAGACCTAAGCCTTACACCTCGCGGCTACTGGGACCGGCACAACGGCACCATTACTTCTCTTAAAGAGCTCTAGTGTTATGTGTGTATTGATGATGCGACGTTCAATCACACCACGGAAATAAAATTCACCGCCCTTACTTGGAAACTGACTAACACACTCTATAACCGACTTGCTTTCTTTGTTAAGCTAACAAAATTTGCTGAACTATAATGTGGCCACGAGGCGAAATTTAGAGCGCAGCATATCAACCTCCAGCTCCTGAAGTTGCAGAGTGTACATATATGTGTGTGTGTGTGTGTGTGTATGGTGTTTGAGTGTGTTTGTGTGTGTGTGTGTGTGTGTGTGTGTGTGTGTGTGTGTGGTGTGGTGTGTGTGTGTGTGTGAGTGTGTGTGTGTGTGTGTTTGTGTGTGTGTGGGGTGTGTGTGGTGTGTGTGTGTGTGTGTGGTGTGTGAGTGTGTGTGTGTGTGGTGTGTGAGTGTGTGTGTGTGAGTGTGTGTGTGTGAGTGTGTGTGTG
>Ga0131853_10011267_pt1 | contig 16358 bp, 7 predicted proteins | sample TergutLab28metaG_FD_92764 | JGI IMG/M metagenome (GOLD analysis project Ga0131853, IMG submission 92764) | Labiotermes labralis P1 segment gut microbial communities from Petit-Saut dam, French Guiana - Lab288 P1 (version 2) (version 2) | ecosystem: Host-associated > Arthropoda: Insects >...
GAGTGCTAAATCTCAGGTATTAATTGTCCACAAGATTCAGAACACTGACCTTCAGATTAGTGTGAAATTATATACTGATAAATTAACATGTACTATTAAACATTCAACTTCATAGCTTCTGCTTTTGAATTACACAATTTATGTGTGTATGTTTAGGTCACAATAACATGTTGAGAACAGTTACAGTGCAAAATCAAAACCCAAGAGCAGTACCATTTCTCCTAGCAGACTAGATATGGACTTAAAAGCACAACAGAAAACCAGAATTCTGAAACTTATAACCATGGACACTAACAACTGAAATACAAGCATGTGTTTAACGTGTAATGTCATGAAAAAAATGTTCTGAATTAGTTCAAAAAAATTATAATTTGGTATACTCATTGGTCAAAAACTGTAACTTTAACATTCTAACAGAATATTAATATTGTATCAGTAGTTTAAGCTAAATTCAGACTTCATATTGCAAGAATCATTACAATGTGGTGATGAATCACTGTACAGATATGGTCTTCTTGGGATCTACTGTCAATCCCTGGAAGATCAAATGGTAAATGTTAGGGATGTCAATCAATGTCAGTAACTTAAAATATTTGTATGACATTCTGAAACTGATAACAGATGTATGCATTCCATGTCAACATGCCATAAATGAATATTCTCCCACAGGCAAGCTTTTCTCCACTAACAATTATACTTTGCTACAAATATGGGACAACAGAATGCTGCCTGTGAAAACATCATCTGTTGCCAGACTCATAAGTAAGGCTTCTCTTCTGTACTCAAGATGAAACAGATCGGCTGTATGGTTCAAAATAGTAAGTTTCTAAGCCAAAATTCTCAAGTGTACTCACTGTTCATGCACTGCATAATTTTACATTTGCACCAATCATAAAGACTTCTCTCATATTTAACCTGAATGCATTTAACATGACATACAGTTCCATTTATACTACTCTTATATTTCTGACATCAAAGTGCAGGAAAAAAAAATATAAGAGGAGTCTTCATAAGTAATAACATTATTTAGCGCAGTGCAAGCTGAGTACATACTGAAAAGATTGGCTGAAAAATTTGTTTCAGTAAAAGTTGACAATGAACCATACCGCCACCCTGATTCTTCTTGATAATATCCTGCTGGAGAATTTCAGCAAAGTGTAAACGGAGTTCATACAGACTGCACTGGCTGTAAAAATCCATTTCTGTGACTGTCACACTTAATATTATTCTGCTGCAAAATTTTGTCATTTAACACAATGATAAACATATAGCTGCAATTAAACAGGAACATTAACTAACCCAAAATAAATCAGGTCATATTTTCAGTTCACAAACATTATAAGTTCTAAATTTTGAAGTATTATTAATTAAGGGAGAATATATTACTACTTTCACCCAGCACAAACACTCTCAGTGTAATGTGGCTTATTTCAGAGTGTCCAATACTGGCTCAGTTGAAGGACTGAAGGAAACAGGAGTAGGAAAAGTTGTACTCCAACACGACAGCTATATATGATGAAGCTAATACTGGCAAACATTTGAGTTTGTAATATCTCAACCTAGCATATGCTGTCAGCTGTATTCTGGTGAAAAGAGAAATTAATTCAGGTGCCACAGTCTCTGCTGAAATAAACAAGATGTTGGATCTTTGCTAGTCAATTAGTTCTGGTCAACATTTATATATAAATATTTTATTAAATATAAATAAATATCATAATTAAATTTCAACATTGGTACACACAGGTATTGACATTGACTGACATCCCTTAAGAACTGCTTAATCATTAACCAGTGATTCGTTCCTTTAGTATTAACAGTAAGCAGTACTGACACAATTAAAAAAAAAAAAACTTGTCTAAAAATACGTGATTCAAAAAGATGGACTCAATTTCGTACACCTGTATTTCCTGAACTATACATGGTATGTGAATGTTCTACATAACATTTGAAAGAGGAGGTCCTAAATTCTCAAATACCACCACTAGAGCACTTGCCTAGCGCACAGCCATGCAGCGCCATCAGTTGAGAGTAAAATCGCTACTATGCAGCACAAGATTTTTCGCATTCCCGAGTTCATTAAAACTGAGTCGGCGACTGCTGTGCAGTGTGCATTTCGACTTTGTTTCAACATTCAACCTTCAACGAGGAAGAGCATTTGTCGTTGGAATCACCAATTTGAGCAAATAGGCTGTCTGCGTAAAGGCAAAAGCTCCGGCTGACCGCGTGTATCAGACTAGAATGTGAGACAAATTCAAGAGAGTTTTGAGTGTAGCCCAGGCAAGTCAACCCAAAAAGCGAGAAGAGAACTTGGAATACCACAACCAACTGTCTGGCGTGTGTTGAGGCGCCGTTTACTGTTCAATCGAGTCCATCTTTTTGAATCACCCTGTACAATAAGCTGGGGTGGACCCCAACAGCAAATACTTATATAAAACTTCGTGAAAACAGGTCAACAGTTTCAAAATCTGGTAGGGCGAGGAGGAAACAGGCACACACGTGTGTGTATACACACACACACAACACACGTGCCAATACTGCTACCTGTTCTTTCGCACCAGGCCAGCTAGTGCATTCACCTATTTTACATTTCTGGTGGAATACAGTGTCAGTTGCAGATAAAAACCCTTTCTTCTTGTCTTAATAGTTCATGATTCTTACCTTCTCATAGATTGGGTTACTGTGCTAATATTTCAGTTGAGAAAACATACTGCTAAAATAAAAAAAAAAAAATTCTACCAACAACTGCATAAGGTAATTACGTCACCTTGTCCACTCCCAAGTATCCCAAAATCCAGAAACTGTACCCCTTAATGACACACTCAACAGTAATTAAATTTTCTTTATATACATATTTTAGGATACTGTCTTGAAAAAAAAACAAAACTGGACATGAGCATTCACACAAGAATGGTGGGTGTTAATCTTGTTTTGGGGTTTTTGCACCATGTGCATTTGGACTCTGCTACAGGCATTCTAGAGAATATCCTGGACCCCATCTTCAAGGTCAAGTGAGTACAACTGCAAATCGACACAGCATCATATCTCATTGACAAGTTAGGAAAAAAAACCCACCTTAACCTCAAATGCATGATCTTAACTATTAATTCAGTACAAATCCAGAAGTTACATTGCACATATATGGTGTCATTCAGATATAGCATATCTTAATATGTATTCTATAGGACACAAAATATCATCTAATTATGTGATACTCCTACTTCTGGACATGTATGGATATACTTTTCTTTTTTACATATTACTTCATAAAGAATTTTTTCTCAAATCCATATAAGGTTGTGCAGATCTCAACTTTGCCACAACACACACAGAAACAATAATGTACAGTGGAATCTTTATCAAAATATTATGAACTTTACCAGTGATGGAATATTCCAGATGGCCACAAAACCAAGCACTTTTTGTGACACTAATAAATGAGCTGTTAGACCAATTCTCATGTACACAAACTGTAAATACGAACAGCTGCAACACATTACACCCTAGAAACATGGTTTGTTGCAGGTATATAACTGTAAATAACCAGCATAAAGGTGATAAAAAGGATGATGATGATGATGATGATAATGATAATAATAATAATATGCACTGCACTTGGCACTGCAACAGACAAATGGTACACACACACACAAACAGAAGTTACACCAAATAGGCCAGATATAATAATTAAAAACACAAAAACAAAAAACATTTGTACTCATGGATGTGGCAGTAACCATGGACAGAAATATCATGCAAAAGGTAAAAGAAGAAAAACCGAGACACAAGAGTTAATGTATACGAATACAATGAATGTGGAACATGAAATGTATGATTACAAAGCTTATAATTGAAGCCACCGGAATGGCAACAAAAGGTTTCAAGAAAAATCTGGAAGCTATACCAGGAAAACATTCAATACTAGGAACTACATACATAATATGGAATCACTGCAGTCTGAAACTTGAAGCCTGAGAGGGGGGATCACTGCTGTTCAAGACAATTACCAGGGAAAAAAAGGCCTGTGACAAGAGACAGCATAATAATAATAAAGAACATACAATTATTTTTATACCAGTTCTCACTGGTGCCAGGGGATAATCACTAAAGGGCTAAATGGTACCTGGAAATAATACCAAGCAAGCATTCAATAGACTTGGTGGAAAGTGCTACAAACTGAAACTTAAAGCTGTTGGTTCAAGAGGATAATTACCAGGGGGGGGGGGGGGAAAAACACCCTTCAAAAAAAAGAAGGGAGAAAAAAAAAAAATAAAGGCTGTTGGTTAAAAAAGAAAATAACGGGGGGGGGGGGGGGGAACACACACCTGACATTAGAAGAGATGATGAAACTGACAGCATTCACACCCTGTAATAAACTGTGTTTCTTATATGATAAACCTTGCATGAAACTGCAGCAGTAGGCAGTATCCCAGTAACGGAAAATTAAGCGAACCGCTTTATATACAGTCACCTCACGTAGTGAACATGTGGCACAATTACTTTATTTAATGTCATGATACAGAAATCATTGTCAGCATACATGGTCTTGCACAACTCATGATGCCTTATGTATAAAAGATGAAAAATATTTTGTCTTAGCAGCCTGCACAACTATGAATGATCTTCCAACTATATCAGAAACAAACATAGCAATGATTTACTGTACCCTTTTTTGGTTCCATGTCAAGGTGGGATTTGAAATTTAACTTCTACAGACTTGACAAACTAGGCCTTGACTCTTCATAAAGACTGGGAAATTGTGCCATCTGCTGGTAGTTGTATCAACTACATCATCTCGAATCATTTACCCCGACAGTAAATTGTCATGTTATGATGGGACATATAATGTGGCTGTGAACAATTTGGAAAAGATGCTGCCACTGTAAAAAATAAATCTTACTTCCACTAATTTTTACATCTGTTAAATTTTGTATAAATAAAATATATAATCTGGTTGTGTTATCCAAATGAACAACATTCCAGAAACATCCTTTCATCGCAGTCACATCTGGCACACAGGACCCAATTTGTCATACACCATGGGTCTCCAATCTGCGGCCACAGTTGTAAATAATGTATATAATGTAAAAATTACACATTTTTGGTGGTTAGGTAAATCTGTTACTGTTATTTATACACGTGCAGTTTGCAAACCATGCCATAACAGATGTAGCCCTTTGCCATAAGAAGGTCAGTGGCCCATCTCGTACACTATCACTTAAATTATGGAGAAATAATCCACAGAACTATATCTGAAGAACCAGGATGTGACAATATATCAATAGATGATGAATAACTGTTTCAGATTCTTACAATTCATACAATTACATACACCTTAGCAGATCCAACACAATTTCATAAATTCCTTATGACACTACATATGAAAATATAAAGGTACATGTCTCCCCATAACATGCCACGCAGGCACAAAGGAGAAGTAGAGGTATAGTTCTACTCATTCTTAACCTTGGCATCAGATGGGGACGGGTGGTCAACGCCATGCCTTGGCTGCTTTACACCCGGGAAAGAGCCCCAGTACCCACTGCACAGGAGGATTAGTGGGCCCCAGGGACAGTCTGGATAAATGTGGGGAAAAGAAAAATCACTTGCACTCACCAGGGTTCAAACCCCAAACCATCCAGCCTGTACCACGTCACTATACTGACTATGTTATGTGGCCCCTCGTACAGTTATGATATTGTAATCTACCTGGAAATCTGTCTGCAATGACAAACATGGATATAACAATAAAAATTTCAGAGCATCAGCATGTATGAAAAGTTAGGCATGAGAACAGTAATAAAACTTTTTAAAATGCATACATATCATTACTATCAGTGTGGCATTCCAATTAGACTTTCTACATTGTCTGATTACAACATAACAGTCTAAGAATACTTTTGAACTTGTGTATGTCTCTATCATCAGGCAAAATGGGGAAGAAGCCTTATTCAGCTAATTATTAGGTGGCACAAAAGCAATCCAAATGCAAGAGTCTATACCAGAACTATCACAAGCAATGATCTGGTTAGTGAAACAATGTAAACTATGTTGTGGCAGGTAAAATACACCCATCACAAAATAGTGTTATAGAAGCAATCTGGATGAAAACACTTGCACTTTCTTGGCCTACCCTGGTTTCTATCAGAGTAACTTATCACTTACTGTGCTCTATTGACTGTCACAATACCTTTATGTCAGTAATGGTGGTACACATTCATCCACATGGCTTGCTTTATGCCTAATAATGAAGATTAGCTGTATCAGTCCATCCACCTGGAGTGTTACAATAACAATGATAACAAACCACAATTAAAATTCAGACCCATTTTTGTCACTACAAATTTTCTTTAGTCAGAAACAGGGGTTGGTGAGTCTTACTCAGAAACAAAATTGGTGAGTTCTATTCAGAAACAGTGGTTTATGAGTCCTATTCTGAAATATGGATTTACCTTCCATACGGAAATAGAGGCTGGTGAGTCCTACTCAACTACTTCAATGGTATCTTCACCTTCAGAAAGGCATATTTAGCCACATGAGGTATCTTGTATGCTACAGTAATTGCAAAAGCTATGCCAGCGGCAGCTTAGCTGCTAGCCGAGCCACTCATTCTGGACAGGTTTCAGAGAGATGCCAAATACAGAGATACCCTGGCCTCCTTGGTTCTGGGCTGGGCATGAGGCTGACAAACTCACCATGTACAAACTCAATTGTCTCAGAACCCCAGCAAGGAAGAGGCTATGGCCCAAATATGGTTTTATTTCTGTGGTACATTCAACAGTGCAGTGTAGGTCAAATAATGTCATGTTCAATTACTTTTCACTACTTACAATATTCATAAAAGCACAACAGTGCAACTGCATTTAAATACTGCTACTAAATAACTGAAATATTAGCCTTCCCTTCTTGCAAACATTACATCAAGTCCTCAAGGTGTGAAACTACTGAACAGTGTACACAAAAATATGTGGGAATGTTCCACTAGTATCTACCACGAAAGCCACCTCTAAAACCACCGCCGCCGCCCCCATGATACCCCCCTCCCCCACCTCCTCTGTAAGAACCATAGCCACTGAAGCCATAGCCACCTCTGCCCTGGTTACCATATCCACCCCTAAAACTACCTCTGTCACCACGCATCATCTTCGGAGGTGGTCCATTATTGCCAAAGGTGTGTCCACGTGGTGGGCGTCGGCTGTTGAATCCTCCCATACCAACCTGTTCCAAGCCATGGCGTCCAGCATTCATTCTGCACAGCTGCTTTATGACATTCATCACCTTCTCATCAAGAGGAGACATCTCTGTGATAGATTCTGGGTCACGTGATGCTCGAATCACCAAACTTTCTAGGACTGGGCGAAGTGCAACTAATGCAGCTGCCACATGAGGCTTCATTGATAGATTGATCCAGTTGTCAAGACGCACCATGTTATCAACAAATTCCACCTTGCGGGACCCAAAGAGTAAGAGGTAAATAGGGGTCACCATTGTCATCTGCTTGCATGACACAGCACGTGTCCGGATCTTTTCTCCAAATACAAAGAATGGGAAAGGAAAATGTTGTTCCAAGTTGCTGCAATTCACTGACGTCTTGTGGATCAATGCAGCTTTTGCCTCCGTTGTAAGAACTTTGCGCTTCTCCTTGTGAAAGCACACATTTGGATACAGACCCATGCACATCAGAGCTGTAACCGTATCAAGCTTGGGGTCAGGTCCCCCTTGGAAGCTAAACACAGCAGGAACCATAGTCTCCTCAGGAAATCCTATGGACTGCAGCAATTCCTTCAGTTGGTTCTTGGCCTCCCATGTGACCCTTAGAGTGGGCATGGATAGCATCTTGTGGTCACAGAATGCTGCCTCTGCCTGCTCACCACCAATACGTGCTTCTTCCCAGGCCTGAAAAGCATTTAACATGGCTATATGATCAGAATAACGGTTGCCAGAAAAAGCTTTCTGTTGGTATGTCAACCTTCTCTGATCTATTCCTGTTGTGAATACTTCTGGAAATGTTGAGCTATTGGCTGCCATTGTAGCTAGAGAATCACCACAAAAAAACATACAACCAAGAATCATCATCTTCCCAAGACGGGGCTCTATGGGCAACTTTGCCAGTATTCGGCCCAGAGGGGTTAGCTCAGCATTGCTATCTAGGCATTTCATTTCTCTTAGAAGTACCTCTGCTTCAATGACTGCATCTATAGGTGGAGGTTGGATGGCCTTACTAAGGAACTGTCCTATATCTCCAAGTCGTAGCAACTTGATAGAAAGTGCCAGCTCATGAAGTGGAGTTCGGAACATTTCTGGTGTCATGTGTTCATCAAGACGTTCAAAGCGAGCCCTGCTGAGTAGGTGGAAGCAGAACCCTGGCCTAACTCTACCGGCACGTCCTTTCCGCTGTTCAAGATTTGTTCTTGAAGCCCACACTGTTGCATAGTTAGTCATATTATTGTGTGAAGTAAATAACTTCATTTTAGATTTGCAGCTATCGATCACATAGACAACATCATTAATTGTGATGGACGTTTCTGCTATATTTGTTGAGAGAATTATCTTTGTTACTCCCTCTGGTACAGGTTCAAATACTCGGCGCTGATCTTCTCTCGGTAACTGTGAATGAAGTGGGATGATGCTGTAGCTCTGGTTTCCAAACACTGGATGCTGTTGAAGGTGACGCATTAATGCAAAGATAAGGTTCCACCCAGGTAAGAATATTAGAACTGCACCTGCAATTTCCAATGACTTGACGTATTTCAACAATTCTTCTATTAGCTCAAAACTTACCTCCTTCTCACTCAACTGAGCTACCGCATTTTGAGTCTGTATAGAATAGTCTGCAGATACCATCTTATTCAGATTCTCTTCTTGATCTTCTGCACCTAGGGTTCCTTCGCTCTCATCCTTATCTTTATTGCGACGCTTCCGGGTATCAGCTGGTGGCACAAAGTTAAGCATCTGCACACAGTCCTCCAAAAAGTACTCCTGCACTGGGTAAGCTCTACCAGGTATCTCAACAACAGGGCAGTTGTTGAAGTACTCACTGAAGAGAGTGGTGTCAATGGTAGCAGACATGAGAATTAGTCGTAGATCAGGATATGTGTGGACCATGTCACGTACAACAACCATTATAAAATCGCTGTTGACATCACGTTCATGAATTTCATCAACAATAACGTGTGACACTCCTCGAAGGCCATTCTCAAGTTTTCGAAGTAACACTCCAACTGTACAAAACAAAATTCCTCCATAAGGTCTTGGTAGGCATGACTCAAAACGCACACTGTAACCCACACTAAGCCCTAGTTGTTCTACTCTCTCATTGGCCACCCGGTCTGCCACAGATACAGCTGATATACGTCGAGGTTGTGTCACAACAATATTGCAATATGCACCTTGGCCAGACTGAATGTAATCATCTAATATGTACTGACATACTTGAGTTGTTTTTCCGCAGCCAGTGTTTCCTCTTATAATAACAACAGGATTATCATTAATGGCTTCCATAATAGCCCCTCTCATTGCAGATACAGGAAGAGCACTTCTCTCTTTTACCATACCCTGAAGTGCAGTATCATTCTGCATTCTATCACGAAAATTGTTTGCCAGATCTTCACTAATTTGATCCATATTTGCTTGAGCAAGAGGACCTTCATCAATGTTACAACCAGTCCATGGATTCCAGTTGGGTTGTGGGGGTGACCATGGCACAACACCCGCTGATTGAGGTTTTGATGTTATAAAGTCATCCACAACATGTGATGTCAACAGAGACACTGGTCCTGCTCCAGCTTCCGTGGGAATTGACACTGGTTTTATCTGCAAGTCCTCTAATACAGCACACACCTGTGCTTCCAAATCAGGACTCAGTTCTACTGCATATGGTTTCATCTGTTCACTTTCTTTATTTTTCTTGAGGGTACCACTAAATGCTTCTATTACTCCTAGATGAAATAACTGGCGCACTAGTGACAGTGCACAGCTCTTAGATGCACTCTGTTTGTTGGAACCTGTCTCTCGACCTGTAATGATTCTTCCTAACTGCTTCACAAAGAAGCTCATTTCTGCAACAAAACTTCTGGTATGATCTGGTCCCACAGGAGTGTACTTGTAGTCAGTCTGGATGCGATGCATCTGCATGAACTGATGCAGCTTCGATTTCGCATTCTCTACAGTCCAGTTGCCATGAATACTTGCATTTACATCCAAATCCTCTGCTTCTTCCACTTTCTGCTGCTCAGCCAATCTGTCCATATAAGTTTGAGGGTGGTCTCCATCACGCTGGTATGGACGATAAGCCTCACCAATTTCATTTGGACCCATGCCAGGCTGAAAAACAGGGCGCGTGAGTCCAAGCGACACATGAGGTGCAGCAGGACCTCCGGGTGGTAGTTCTGACTGAGATGCATCTTTGGCATTTGTTGATTGTCCAGGCTCAGACGGAAGATCCTTTGGACTGACAAGAGACTGACGCACCAGATACTGAACAAAATCTCGTGCTGCATTACTCTGTGAATCCTTTTTGTTTGTTGAATTGCCTGCGCCAACATAATCGAAACCTTCTACACGCACTTCACATAAAAAACGCTGTCGATGTTTCGGGCCCGTGGGTCGAACATCAAACTGCGGAGTCACTTTCTGTTTTGTACACCACTGGTGAAAAAACGATTTTATATCGCTCATGGTGCAAATATTTTCACTATCAACATGGAATGAAAGAATCTAGCACTTATATGAAATAACTGTTTCCGCACTTTATGCTACTACACAAGCCTCCTTTCTCCACCGGTTCACGCCATTCCAGATTGAAAACGACAGGTCTGACATCATTCAGCAAATCACATTCTTTTCCTGTGTGAAAATTCTAAATACTTCTCATATAATAGGAAGTTATCATTGTACTACCGTCTTACTGAAATCTGATTTATTAAAATAATAAGTATAAGCGTTATTCAGGGACTTTTATTCTCTTCCTAAACTGTAAAGTTTATTAATTACGAACACTGACTGGAGAAATTAATTTTATTATGTTGCCTATAGCAGTCAAGCTGCCCCACGGCATACCTAAATGCTTGGAATGAGGTAAACGACGCTACTAAAGATCATTCACAGACAATGTAGTATGGATCATACACGGTGTGTAAACGTTTCGTGGTTATACGAATTAGTTTCCGTCAAGTAGCATCTAGCAGACAAAATAACCAACTACTTACACCAAACGACGGAAATGTGCACAAAACTAGACACAGAACGGTACTTGTTGGTTACGGCAACGTCGCGTAAGGTGTACCACGGATTAGCTATGATGCGGGTGATGCTACCATCTACCCGACCAAACCGGATAAAGCGATGGCAGTATATCTGTTGTAGCTAGATCGATGATAGTTATGAATCAAGAGGTCGTACGGGTTGTGGTGCTAACTTGAGGCGATGATTCCCCACCCTACGTGTGGCTACATACACCGCTCCTTGGTATCGGTTAAGTGTAGGTTCACTAGTAATTGCTATTAATTTAAACTGTAATTGGAAATGATTTTAGTCAATATTTTCGACTGTTTAGGTCATTATGTTTTGTTGGCCAAATTACATTTGTATGGTCTTCAAGGGACAGATTTAAATTGGTTTAAATCGTAGCTTAAAGATATAACACAAAAAGAGCATAGTAAACCATCTAATAAAACGCAGAATGTCCCTTGAAAGTGGCGAATGGTGCAATATGGAATACCCCAACTACAGATTCTAGGGTTTTTACATATGATGAAGTATGTGCTGCAAATGACCTCCCTGCAGCTGTAAAAAAAGCCTTATCAGAACAAATAATATTTCCTGATGACACTATATGAGGAAATCGCTTTCTGTGAACAAGCTGGTTAAAAGTTTAGGTAAAATAAATTTTGTAGTGGATAATGGCAAACAAAAACCTAATACTTAGTGCAACACATTGAAGTGCTTTTCTCTTGCACTCTCTTCATACAAACAAAATAAATAAAATCATAACATGATCAATAATGCCCTGGAATGTCTCATGGTAAGCTAGAATAGCACCAATTACTGTGCTGCTTACCAGCACAGAAACCAGTCTGAGAATTGGCCCCACAATATTCATCTGGTAACATTAAGGTCACTCCACCTAACTTTTACCTTTTGTGAAACCTTCATATGTTTGTGTTGCATTCATCTTGTGTTATGTTATTCCACATTCTTAGTCATTATGACTAAGTTTGGGATCCATGGATATCTATAAGTATGTCAATGAGTGAAGAAACTAGGCACGAGGGTGTGAAGAGGTAGCTGCAGGTTTTATTATGCCCACAGGTTAAGTGTATGGAAGCTGACCAAGACGTGCAGAGCCACTAATTCATTTGGGAAGAATTTGGGAGAAGTCATAAAGTCAGATTTTAGAACATAACATTCTGGAATTTGCTGTGAGGACATTAGTACAGCAATCTAAGAATAATGTAGTCAATGATAACAAATTTCAAGACATTTTGGGATTTTTATCAGACACAAGACTTAATGACATTTTGTCTATATGAATTATTTGTTTAACTTGTTTGTTTAATGTAGAAGGCATGAATATGTAGCAAAGAAAATTTTCATGCTCTTCTGTAAGTGCCATTACATATTACATAACTAGGGCCATAGTGTGTTATTAATGGGCAGTGAATAATGGCATAATTGTTTTCACCAAATTTTGAATTTAGATATGTATAACAGCAACATATTAGATTCCTTCTTCAGTAGCCTGACAACTGAAGACAGGCAGTATAAATATTTATATGGTAAAGCACATATTGCTGACAAATCCATGTCTCCTATATATGAGGTATATGAGAACAAAATAATTACCAAAGTATTCTGGCCTCTGAAATTCCTGATTTTCTTTACCATAATTTTTACTCCTGGAAGGGAAAGTCATACAGGCATAATCCTTTCATTATCAAACCCCCAAGAATAAACCATCATCTGTAATTGCTCCATTTCCTAAGGATAACCTTCTGAAGTGTCAAAAAACTTGTTTACAAACTATAAGGAATGTTGAATGCAACATTTCTTCTAAAATATGGTAAGTCTACATCATTCTGTGATGTTATGAAGGGCTGTGTAAGTGGAGACTGATGTAACAGTCAGTGTCACATGTCAAAAAACCTGTTGGGCTGTTGCCTGTGTGGTTCTGCAGCATAATACTGCTGTGTTACTACACATAGATCATTTGCATATAAACTGAACAATCTGTAATGAAGAAACATAATTCATTATTATACAGACCTGAAGCCCTACTGAAAAGCTAATGAGCTGGTTTATGAACTTTCAGATGCAGTAAAGAATATCTTTTTATTACATTCACAGTATCAGGTTTTTCCTCATTAGTCAGTTTGCAATTTCCAAGCATAACAGTTAATAGGAAATATGACTTTACTTTTATTCCCTTTCTTAATAACCAAAAATACAAATGAATATTTGGTCTGCCATATATTTTTATTATAGTGGCAAATGTAAAAGTTACAGATAAGATCAACAAGTTTAACAAAGGACTAGCTGCATGAATTTGGCGAAACAAATCATGTGAACATGGGTACAGCTATTAGTACAGTTGGATATTAAAATCTTTTCGTAAGTACAATTTCATACTGTTCAGCACAGAGCACAGTATTATCAGCATAGTACATTAACCATTTATATTCAACAGTGCCTGTATTATGATATACTCAAAACACCTCTATATTTTGACAAGACACATTAAAATTCCTTTTTGAGTACATAGTAAATGTATACCACTATCTCCTTGTGATTTAATATGGCACTTTCATGATAGTCTGTTGTTTTTAACAAGAGTTCTAATCACTATCATCATCATTCTGGCATCGATTCAGGGGTCGACGACTTTCCTCATCTGACCCATAAAGAACATCCTCATCGGAATCATTTATCATGGAGAAAGCAGGATTGTCCTTTGTGATTGGTGATTCTGTAAAATGCAAGATCAAGGCAGTTATCCAGAAGTTACAATTAATGCTCCACTACCGCCTGTTCTTGATCTGCTCTTTGGCAAACAGTAAGTTCTAATCTTTCATGCACGTGCTTCAGAAATCATAGGAACTCTACCACTAGTTAGCTATATTTTTAATAATCTACTGCAGGCATGTCTAATTTAATATGTGACAGCTGCAGGGAACTTAGAGATTTAAGATTAAGCAACAAAATTTTCAAAATGAATGGAAAGGTTTTAATCTTCTAAAAATACCAATGAATACTCTCAGTAAAATAATCTCTCAGAACTCTAAGATCTAAATCTAAAACAACATCTGAATTATATTTTCTAATAGGGAACTGTCCTAGTAGCTCATTTCCAATCGAAGATTTTCCAACATATTTGCTTCTATGTGTGCCTAGCATGTTAGTGTCAGGTTTAAAATTTTTAGTTTATACCTTTTCTATTACTAATGACAAATATGTATCTGCTGAACATATCTTACTGAGCTCTTGTTGTTCAGGGAAGTATGTGCTACCAAACACTGCACCATTTTAATAAGCAAATTAAATTATTTTTTAAAAATGATGTTCAAGTAAGGAGATAATGAAACTTGGTACCTCAACATTTTTTTTCTCTCACCTTCGCCAGAATTGAACCACGTTGTAATTCTATAAGTTCCAGTTGTATAACTTTGTCTGCTTTATTAGTGTCAAAATTATATGGTGCTGTAAACATGGCAGATTTCATTGAGCAAAAACTTTAAATTGTAATATAGATCTTGAAATGTGGTTCTCAGGAAACCATTATTCCATGACTAACAACAGTACTATCGATTGGACTAACACAGATTAAATGATCTGCAGGTTTCAGGGAAGTACCATGGTGTTTTTTGTAATTTTTTTATTATTTTACAGAGCTGAGGTTCTATCTGAAAAGTTTTTATGTCCTACAATGATGTTACTACATTATCTCGTCTCTGCAGTTTGGATATGTGTGGGGGAATCATAACTAGAAATGCTGTGGATTAGCACACGAATGTTATATTAACCAGATCATATGATGGAGCTGTGGCTAGTTCTCTTTCCCTCACCTTCTTCTCATAATTCTTCAACCTACAAAACCTTGATCCTAGCAGTCAACTCACCAAAGACAGTACCCTTTGCTGGCGAATAAACGTAGGCCATTGTGTACAGATAAAAGTTAAGAAGGCTGTAAAATGACATAAATTGTGCAGAACTTTTGTAGTTGGTTGACAGCTCTGCTACAAAGTTGTCCTCTAGGACTCCCACTCCATATTTTAGCATAGTCACAGACAGACTTATAGCCAACACAATAAGCATCAGCAGTGTCAGAAACTTCAGCCGCATATCTGTAAAACATTATAAATCATGACATATTATTAATGGAATTCAAGAATTTAACCACCAAGCAATAGAGGTACCTTTCATAATGGATGGAACCAGAATGACTTTCTGCAAAAAATGTGCAACTCTGACAGATTTATAACATTAGAGTTTGTAAAAGTAAAAACTGTATTGACTATGGTCCCAAATCATTACAATTTCATATGCCTGAAAAGTAGAATTTGTCATGTGTGGAAATGTAACAGTATATAGTAACAAAGATTCATTCTGCTTACAACATGAACCTAAACTTCACATCATAAATGTGTATTTCCTTCAATATTGTGAAACTGACCATCGTATACCAAGTGCTGCAATCAGACATCCGCAGCATTTGAGTTGCTACCTGATTTTTCGATCACTGTAATCCAACTCAATGACACAGTCCCTTGACTAGTGTTTCTTTGAAGATGATCTGAATTCTAAGAAAATTTTAATTATTTTTATGAAGCCAAGCAGTATGCCTTTAAAGAAACACATGTTAGTTTTCTTCCATGTCCATAGAATCTTGCTCTGTGGCTGCTGCTCCAACCTTCATTGTAGCCTCCTTCACCCCCTTGTCTGAGTGGCAGAGGCCAGATAGTCACAAGTCTGTTAGGGCAATGGGGATGTGTTCTTTAGTAATATCTGACCCTATCCTAACAATATTGTTGTCAAAGCATCCACATACCTCTTCACTGTTTTAAGTAGTTCTCGAATACATTCCAGTTTATTACATATAATATCTGACATCATAATGGTGGTGTCTTTGACAATTACTGTGTTTTGTGGTGTGACATTTTTTATCTCAGACTACACAGCATCACATCCCAGAAGACAATCATTGTAAATAAATTAGAAGAGGAAGCCATGATAAGGCTTCACACTTAACACTAGAAGCACCAGTGGTGCTTCACTACCTGAAAGCGCCAACGGCGGTCAAATTGACCGCCGTGTGGTTTATTGCCTTTTAATTTATATCATGCTAAGTGGGGAAGGTAAATATTTAA
>Ga0131853_10011268_pt1 | contig 16358 bp, 8 predicted proteins | sample TergutLab28metaG_FD_92764 | JGI IMG/M metagenome (GOLD analysis project Ga0131853, IMG submission 92764) | Labiotermes labralis P1 segment gut microbial communities from Petit-Saut dam, French Guiana - Lab288 P1 (version 2) (version 2) | ecosystem: Host-associated > Arthropoda: Insects >...
ATAAAATGCGGGGAATTTCTTGACTAGCTGCAAACCAGTTAGCTTCTCAAGAAGGACTCTGCACCATGGAGTAAGTAAGTAAGTAAGTAAGTAAGTAAGTAAGTAAGTAAGTAAGTAAGTAAGGCATATACTTTTTTCTACTTAATTTAAAACGCTTTTCGTAACTCATAGGAGGTTTAATTTACATTGTTTTCCATATACGTAACTGGTATATAGATATCATACAAAGGTACGTAGGTTTACATTATTGTTTATATAAAAGGTTTTGTATCACTTAAAAGATGTTTTAATTTGCATAATTTGCGGTACCATATGAAATTTGCAAACCCTGAATTTGATGACGGTAATTGCTCTCCTCACAAGTTCACACGATCGTTATGTTGGCACTACAGATCGCAGCAAGGTAAGCACCCAACGAGCAACAAACAAATCTTAGAACTGTATTACCAGTAAATAACTCGATCGTATATGGATATGACTCTAGATGAGAATAATAATTTTTTCTTCCATCTTATTTACCTGGCAGACTCTTAGGCTAAATCAATAAAAATATTGGTTAGAATGTCTCGAGGATTCGAAGCTGTCATTGAAAAGAAGGATTGTATAACCAAGAGATGCATTCCATATCTCGTTACAAATATACTGTGGGACATAACTGAACTTGTTCTTCGTCCTCGTCATTATGAACAGCTTATGTCTTTAACGGATGCAACGTCATCTTGCGCTTCCGCGTCAACATTCATTAAAGTCTAATTCACACAAACACGACTGGACTGCCACTGTGTTCTGACGGAACGCCGACTGTGTTGCGTCGCGCTAATTCAGAGAGATCTGGACTGCGACTGTAAGGTGTCGAACCGCGGTCTTTGTGAAATTTCGCGTGATAGCCGGAAATAATCCGAAATGCTAGTTCACATGGTTTCATGGATCTTCTCATTTCACGTCACCTTTATTTATGGCCATTAAGAATGATGGGATAAATCTCATGAAAGTCCGCGCTGAAGCCGGAGAAAGCCGAACCTTTTTGGCAGGCTGTCCACGCAGTCAACAGACCAACGTATTTCAATTCAAACACGCAGGACAGGCCTAGAACCTTACCGCGCTGTGGCCTTCACAGATTGCTTTGAGGCGGACCGTAACGACACGGTCTGGGTACGTTTGCAGTCCAGTCCTCTGTGTGTGTGTATATGTGTGCGGGTATGCAGCCACACAATGTAACTTAAATGTAATCGGAACAATCCAGATTTTTAGTAAGGCGGCACATTCACCTCACAATCCCAGCCCAGTCCTGTGAGTGTGAATTAGCCTTAAGGGGCACCAGCAGGACAGAATGTCTATTTATGCCAACTTCAAATATGCTTTTATTACTGATACCACCCCCACTCCCACCCCACCACGACGGCCACAACTATTTCTCCTGAAGGCAAAGAACTTATTTTACCTCATTTACACATTTTGGTACAATAAGCCATTTCTTACTTTTCACAGTAAGTAATGTTACCCACTCCTTTACTTACATACTCCATGCAGCAGAGTCCTTCTTGAGAAGCTAACTGGTTCTCGGCTAGTCAAGGAATTCCCCGTATTTTATGAAACCCGAAGGTTCATTACCCCATTTACAAGTTCCCGCCACATGTCCCTATCCTGAGCCAGATCAGTCCAGTCCATACCACCTCCATCCCACAACCTGAAGATCCATCTTAATATTATCTTCCCATCTACACATGGGTCTTCCAAGTGGTCTCTTTCCCTCAGGTTTCCCTACAAAACCTTGTATACACCTTTCGTCTCCCCCATACGTGCTGCATGCTCCTCCCATCTAATTTTTCTCTGTTTCATCACCCGAATATTTGGTGAGGAGTACAGACCATTAAGCTCCTCACTATGTAGGTTTCTCCAATCCCCTGTTACCCGTACCTCATAGGCCCAAATATTATTCTCAGCACCCTATTTTCAAACACCCTCAGGCCTACGCTCCTCCCTCAATAAAACCTCCTGCAATTATATTGGTTCAGAACCGATGAAAACTAAATTCGTCTGACAAATATTGGTACCGAACCCTCCCCTCGAAAACGTTAAATTTCACTGACTTGCGGGAAGAAACATTTTAAAACATAAACAACAGAGAGTCACATCCTCCTTATTATGCGTTCGCCTGTGGCATCATAAACCAGTTCATAAAACTGTGCGTATAAACATACCCAATGTTATAAGAACTCTAAATTCTGGACGCATAAGCTGTTGTAAAAGAATTACCAGCACGTTTGGTATTCAAGCTAGTGTGATTTCATAGATCAAAATTCCCGTTCTCTGGGACGTGATGCCCTGCAGTTTTACAGAAATGTTTCTCCGGATCAGACCACGCATATGGCGCTAGATCGCAGCATGATAGGGGACAATCTTCATATTCAACGCCGTGAGAACTTTCAAATCTCACATACGTCATCTATCTTAAGTCATTAATTCATCCCACACGTCTGTCGCCCACGCCACTTGGGCAACCTAGAAATAGCCTTGGGAATTATTATTGGCAGCATATGTCCTTGTCCAACAAATCTTACATAACGGATTCAAAACGGCCCAAAGTGATTGTCTGTTTACAGACGTCAAACAATGATCTCATGACGGGCTTACATTTGATCCTGATCAAATTAATTTGCACACTCGTGAGTCTTTTTAGTTACATTTTATTGTACAGCTGATGTAATAACAAACCAGTCTTCATCCCCAGGATATAAGCAAAACAATGTGACAATTTTTTTCTCCAGTGCTCCGGATATCCGAAGGAATCGTGCCTTGTATGGAGGTTCCCGACTTGGCCGGCTTGTTATTCTGTTAATGAGTAATAATAATAATAATAATAATAATACAGAGCACTGGTAGAATGATGGTGATAGGGAAAACCTGTCTCAGTGTCACTTTTACCACCACAGATGTCACATGGACTAACGAAGGATCTAACCCAGACCTCCGCGATGAGAGGACGGCAACTTAAACGACTGAGGCATGGAATGGCCTTAAGGAGGGATAGATTATCTCATTCAGTATTTAACTGTTCGAATACCGACCGACGACGGCATACAATAAACGAGTTAGGGGGATGCAATGAGAAAACCCGGATTTATTGCACGGGAGGAAACAAAAATTCACGGCTCTGAAGGTTTCCTACCATTGCACACTAGGGCTTGTGGTAAAGATGGGATGGAGGCAAGGTAGAAGGTTGGAAATTTTAGAAATAAGGGCAAAGTGAAATCGAATAATTGAGTATGAAGCAGAGAAAAGGAAGTGAGCACTGGGGCTGAAATTTGAATATTGACGATCATCTAAATTACATACAAACATTCAGTTTGTAAATCACAGAGAAACAATCCGTCAATAAAGGTAAATAATATGTTAATTGCTGGAATCACAAGAAACATATAAATACATCTCTTAATTGTAAAGTGGTACGTAAAGTTACCGCTCTGCTTTGAATGTTTAGTAACTGTGTTGTTTTTTCCACAAGGTGGATAAAAGTCGTTATCTTTACGTCCTTCCTTGCGGCGTCATGCTGCATTTCCCAAATGTTTAATGGAATGTGATGCAATCTTACACTGAAAGTCTACATTATAAGTATCAACGCGAATTTAATCTTCATCTGTATCGGTGCAGTACAAAACCTACTTTGGATGAAATAAACATAAATTTCATCATCTACGAATAAATAGTATAATATCGGGTCTCTCGTTTATAGCAGCAAAGAGAACACCAGCTTTCTGGCACAAAAAGCCTGAATCTCCCGGGATTTCTGTTGACATATAAAGTGCTCCAGGGTTAAAAAAAACACGCACCTTACGCAATACAAAACAAATTTCATTGGTATTTCAACGTCTTAGAACATCAAGGCAAATTACGTAAGAAAAATTCTCCAAAACATATTTGCAAAATATGCAGCGCAAAATTTCATTCTTGTTTTGCGACATACTGCTTACTCTTCACAGCACCGCCAACCTCTGAAAACACACACACACACACACACACACACACACACAGAACGGAAGGGGAAAAATGTTGCCTTGTTAGCGTTGTTTCGTGTGAATCTGAATTACTTCTTTTCAGCTCGATCGAAGGATGCTGTCTACTGGGATGCAACGCAGGGTAGTCTGACAGAAATTCACGGGCGTTTCGAAGGAGTATGCTGCCTCCGTCTTCAGGATAGAGTGCACATTCTGCATGACGACGGAGCTAGCATACAGGGCAGTTGTCTCTACACCAGTAAGACCTCCATTTTTCTGTTGTCTAGTGACGAAGGTGAAATCAGTTATATTTAATTGTGGTTACTTTTGTGTTTCAATTCGGTGCAGTACATAGAACAGACAATTTTTAGGCAAAGGATCTCCGCCTTCGATCGTCGGGTGTTACAACAGAAACAGCAGCCCCGTAACTGCGTAAAACAGGCAGTTTTAAGCAATGAAGTTGCTATTTGAAGTTTACGAGTGACATCCGACCATCAACCCTGATGTTCTGCTTCATAGAGCTTACAGAGGATTGGTGCCAGCAGGCGTAGTTTCGTGAAAATTGTTTCAGTGGGTCATGAAGAGTGAGACAGCTATGTTTTTAGGGCTCCCGGGTTTAGTAATCACCATGGCCGCCCCTAACAGATATAATGAACTACGAAAATCAATATTATATATTTAATTCCCTATTGTCTCCGTAACTTAAAATTTTTTGAGCAAAGAAACTTTTCTTTGGACTCAACCGCCCGAAGCCGCCGCACCACTCGCCTCACACTCCTACCTACGCCCATGACAATATTTACTTCAGGGCGTAAATGAATTTCTACCCTTACTTCTCATATTTCTTGGTCGATGTGCATAAATCGGATACAGGAGAATTCCACGTACTGTCGCGAGCAACTTTGGAATTAGTGCAAACCGGTGCAATGAAAGCCAGGGCCGACAACGAATTTGTCTCCGTACTTTCCACGTTTACTTTCCGAAATGGCCGAATATCGTATAACAAAGACGCGCGTAATGCTCACGAGAATATACGAGTTTCGAGAAAACTGGTGTAGGAAAAGCCGACTTCTTCGTATGGGCGCAGATGAAATTACACTTATTACGAGTGTACAGTGAAACCGTTTGACAGTTTGGGAGTAACAGCCTTGATCAAGTTAGTACACATCGCTGAGCACACAACCTGAAATCCTGTTAACATTCAAAGCGTTCCTACGTGCTCTGTAAACAAAGCACATCAATTTAAAATGTTAAACGACCTCTTGTCTCATCATATTCTTAGACAACATACCAATGTCGGGTTAATCTTAGGGCAGGGCAGTTCCTTGCAGCCCAGTGTGTAATGAATTGGACCTAGTGTCTTGTGAAACAGGGTGCAGTCGCATCTCTCCTTGGCACGGTTGGCCAGCTGGGCCCACGTGATCTTACTACGCCGTGGAAAGCGTGCAACTAACTCAGCTGCAACAGTGACTTAACACGACCAGATTTCGGGGTTGTTCTTATTCCATTATTTTAAGACACTGTATCAGTTTCTGACGTTCAAAGTATAGCTCTACTCTTTCTTTAACCTCGGCTCTGGTGGGGAGTGGGTGGTTAACGCCATGCCCCGGCCGCTTTACCTCCGGGAATGACCCGGTACCCATTGTACGTATAGGAGGCTGGGAGGGCTCCAGGAATGGTGTGGACAAGTGCGGAAAATCGCGCCCCATTCGATCCCCGGACCGTCCAGTTTCTGAGTTTAAAATTACAATACAGAAGGAGCATGATTATTGAACGGGAGCCGAGATCGTCCATGTCGGTATAAGGACTTCAACTGCAGTTGTAATACAGGCTCGACAGGACCAGACTCACTGTGCGCCTATACGAATCTAGGCGAATATTTGAGTCGCTGTTCTGCGGATTTCGTTTAAATCACAGTTATCCTGGCAAAGAGGAAGAATATGCAGTCGTTTGCAAATGTAATGTTCAGCTGGCGGCATGCGACTCATTTTTAATGGTTTTAAAAATAAAAGTGAAGCATGCAGATTAATTAAGGACGTCCAGTTAATCTCGAATTACTGTCATAAGAAGAGCGGCATTCATCTACATCCGATGACACCAACAAGAATTAAAGCAAACATCTTCGGGTTTCAGATTTTTTTAAAACCTAGAGCTCGATGAGTCTACTGATGTCTGCAAAGCCTCCCCGCGATGTGCTTTTTATTCGAATGGTCTTCAACGATTGAATATTAACCTTTTGGCGCCGGAATCATTTTTTTAAATTTTAGCACACCCTGTATATAAAATGTGAATAATACAGTCACCAAATACATTAGAATTATGAAACAAACTGCATTTTGAAGAGAAAAGAAACGGAGAGTATATACCATGTTTAAAATATTCAGTACCTATATTTGTTGAATAAATATATAAAATGCAACTTTATAGAGGTTAGCGGTGCGGTACGACCACTATAGTTGACATTAGGCGTCAAAATGTTAAGAAGCACACGAAGAGAACTGGAAATAAATACCGCCACTCATAACCTCACCTCAGCCACAAAAGGCGAATTTTCGGGAAAAACTAGTGAAAATGTTGGCTTGAATTGACTCTGCAAAGAAGACGGTACTTGCCTAGGCATTTTTAGTTATCAGTGTGTCATTCACTGGTATGCTGTATGTACATTAAGTGATGAACGTTTTGAAAAAAAAAAAAGGTAAATTAGGCGTTTGTCAACACAGACAATACAAACACTAAATGGACAAAACTGATGTTCATTACGGAGATCTGACATTACATGATGAAATCCGTTTGCTGGGTACAGAAAGTTTTATTCATGTTCCAACAGCTTCTTCTAGCAATTCTGGAGTATTTTTTTTTTCAGGACAGACACAAGAATTTCGGTGCTTGTTCGAACTTACTGTCTTTACAGATTTTGGCGCTAAGCTAGATGGGCTGGTCACTGAGCTCGAGGGCGAAAATAAGACCACCAATAAAATGCTTGGCATCCCTGATTTCTTCAAAACAAAACTGTACTCATGGATGACAGCTAATAAAAGGTGTGCCAACCCACTGCCCAAACTTTTTGCACCTCCAGTTCATCGCGTCTTTCATTAAAAATATTTGCTCAAGACAGAGATATAAGTCAGAGCGCTAAACTTGTTTCTTTTCTCAAGGAAAACACGAGTGAAGTACAACTCTAGATTATTAATTTGTGAACAGACTTCTATGGAAATCAAGAGTGAATAACACAAACTTTGAAAATAGTGTGTCATCTACAGTGCTCTGCTATACAATGAGTATCGTTACAGGTGAAAGTATGTTTCGATTCTACTTCATTAAGGAATGCAAGATTTTCAACAGCGAAAATGCCTAAGTCAAAGTAAGGATCATCATTAACTGATTTAACACTGAAATGGCTGTAGGAGAACGGGCAATACCACATACAATTCTAAAAATAAAAAGCTAGCGGACGACATGCAGGGTCAAACATTCCAAATAGATGGGTTTATGCTCGGGTCTAAACCACTCCAAATCGCCAAACATTTAGTTCTGTTCTCATTTTGAGCCGCTGTCCGTGTGTCACTTCTGCTGTAAACAGAGCTGTTTCAACAGTTCAACGGTCACGTCAAACAATATGGGTCGGTCACAATAGCATTACTCTCTTTAGCAATAGAAAACTCGCAACAGCCACAGTACAACTGCGAGTGTGCCAAGGATAAAGTCTCTGCATCTGTGTTTTACAGGGCATTGTCTGCACACTCAAGGTTATAGCGCCTCTGTCTCGCATGCGGGTAACCCATGCCTCTGCATCACAGATTGCTGAGCGAGGCTTTCATGGTTTTCTTATTTTGTTTCTTCGTCCCTTTCTTTCTTTCTATATCTTGTCCTTTTTCCCCATTTTATGCCGTCATTTTTTTTTCTGTAAGTGAGTATGGGCGGTTTAGACGTAAAGTTCCCAATTGTTGTTTCGTCCGTTCTTCTGCGCTGTTCTCGAAAAACCATTCATTCACTATCTCAATATCATAGGAAGTCGAGACCGACCCTGCGTCGTGTGCAAAATTTGCATCAAGCCCTTGTTTTGCGCCCTAGTTGTGTTCCTAAAAAAACTGCATAAATAAAAAAGGAGTGAGTAAAAAATGATACTCCCATCACAAACAAGGAGTTAGCGTACTAGAATGCAGTCAGCCAAAGTGCGTGAAACCGAAAATGAGCAGGGTTAAATGAAGAAATGCTGTAAAATGATAAGAGACGATGAAGCAAAAGTCGTAAAACAATACCCACGTGTACTGTAGTCGACTCAGGAGAACGACTTTGGCATTATCAGTGTTTTTGCAGGGCGGAATCAAACCGTCAACAGTTAAAATACAATGGGATGAGATGCAGTTGTGTCTTATGCGTGCAAGTTAATACTATTTTCTGTTGTGTTGTGGGTTGTGAAGGTCAAAGCCATTTTCGTCACTCGAACATAATACATCGCGCATACTCTTCGGAGTAAAATGTAAAGACAATCATTCGCCTTAATCTTTTAACGAGGCTAAGAATATGTGGATTTATACCTTTACTTCACCGTGCGTCTTTACGTCGTGGCGCTTTAGTAGCACCTGGACGACTTTAAATCTTTACTTTCACTATGTCAGTTATCATATATGAATATGTTAAGTAACAATGAAGAAATAGTGCGGTTACCCTGAACACTGGATGCCATGGGAAACCGAAGGTTTCGACAAAATAAGTTTCAGAACGTATCTCTTTTAGTCATAAATGTCACACGCGGGAGATGCGTTTCGAATTAACGATCCTGAACGTAGCGTCCTGTGAAATCCTCGTTTGTTGAAAGACGGTTAAACTGAACGCATGCATTCCCAAAATCTATTTTGACATTCCTATTAAACTCGTACCATTGATAATATATCAATACGGTATAATCGTGAACACTACATTAATGTTAATACTTCCCTTTCTTCTAATTTCTCTTCTGAATCACAATTCATCACTCTTACGGTCAATCTCACACGGACTTAAAGACTATTACTACAACTGGCAGTTGTATTTCACCTTCAAAAATGAACGTTGCTTCCTCTGCCGGAGATCACTTACACATTTTTTGTAGGGGTTCAAGTTCTCCTTCTCGATCACACGAACATAACTGATAACATCTGATTGCAGCACTTACCTGAAACAACAACAAAAAAATTACAGTTAGTGAAACGCTAAAAGCATCCGACATTTTTGCGTCTTTACGGTCTTGTAGTTAACAACTGCGTCACCCGCAAGAAGTCAAACTCTCATTTTTTATTTCCGCACACTGGACTGTGTGCGGAGATAGAAGCAGCAACATTTATTCTGCAAGATGGTAGTGAAAACAGTTTATAGTTACTCACTCGATTAGAAAAAATGTTTAAAGCGTGCTTCAACGATATGTAAGTCTGCATACACACACGCACACATACGTACGCGCGCGCGCGCACACGCGCACACACACACAGAAGCACATAGTAAAAGTTAGACCCTCGTCTATAAGATCTACTAAACGTAGTGCAAATGGAGAAAGGGCTGAAGAATATCATTATTCATGGATCAGCTTCCGTTCGGATTAGGACGTAATGCCAGCATTACGCCACATTACTCGCTGTCGCTGATAAATATAAAGTATTAAAGATATGGGAGAATGCTGTGTCATATTAGCAATTAGCAAAGATGAGCACCAAGTTCTTCCAGCCTAGAAAGTTGCACACGTAAGCGTCAGAAACCTCTTCTACCTCTGCTGGAAGTACAGGTATTGCATGCAACATATAGAGTGCGCAATCCCATACAGAAATGAAACAACTGGAAGTAGCTTTCTATACAGTACTCCCCGACTTCCGAAAGAACATCCCATTTTGGAAGGTTCCTAGGCTTCTCCCGTTTGTCTTCTGGCAAGAGCAATATGTAGATGAAGATACGTATGGAGCTAATGGAGGAATGTTACTAACGGTGGAAGACCGAGGAACACTACTACAAGAAAAACCTCTCCTAATGCCTCTTTGTCCAACACACACATATATGGAGTGGCTACGATGTGAAAGTACTCTTCCGTCCCATACCCCCTGGGTACCCAGGACTCGCCCGTTTTTCCTTCTGGTAACAGCAACATTTAGATAACGAAGATTATGGAGAAATGTCCGCAACATAATGTGCATTTAAAGGTTCAGTTCGTACCGTGCAGTAAACACTTTATCTACCGGTTTTAATACCGAACAGTTAATACTTAACAGAGAAATAATGGCTATTTTGGGAACCATACAAAACATCAATGCACCAATGGGCAGAACGTAGAATTTTTTAATCTTAAACCTGGTGTTACCTACAGCCAGCAACATACTCGAAGGGTTAATCACCAAAATCATTTTTCGAGAATGTGAAGGGTTAGTGTTAGTAAACTTAATATTGAAACCAATAAACACAAATTTTGAGGCAATTTTATTACAAAAATGTATTTTAAAATCTTCCCCCCCCCCCACAAAAAGTTCGACAATTCATTCCAAGGTTTTGCCGAAAAAGGAGGGAAATATGGGAGATGCTTTTAACACTAATGTTTCACAAATCTTCACTTACCTCGTGAATCGCAAATACTCCGATTTCCTGTTTTCCCAGCGCTTGATTCCGTCATCCGCATATGACTCAAGTCATGCTTGTTATTTATACACATGCGCTGCAGCAAAGAAGACAAATATGGAACACAAGCCCTTTTATTTTAATTCCCAGAATAAAGCATCATCGCAGTGAAAGATTTAGCATGTGAGTTTTGGTTCACATCACGCTAACTCTGAGTGCAATAAACCTTTCTCCATGTCAGTTAATCCAATAAATATCTACCTATCGTCTTTAATTTAGACTGCATAAATTGTCAGTCCAGTATTGGTTTCTCTTCATAGTAACATATTGTCAAAGAAGCATACTTTTTGAGTTTTAAACGCTCATTCTTCGTCTTTTATTTCACTCGAAACACTTCTGAATGGGTTTCTTTTGCAAATTTACAAACTCTTCTCTGTCGCAAAAATTTATCTGGTCGTTATAGATAGAATCTATTCGCATGCCGAACCCCCCCCCCCACACACACACACACACGGCAATGCGGTCACGTCTCATACCCGACAGTTTTATCGCAGCGAGTACGGTTACATCGTGTCATCCGAGATATGTCACACAATCCCGTTTCATGTGATGGGTATAAAAGGCGTAAATTGTGTGTAGCTCGGGGACAAATATTGTTAATTTATACACATGTGATACGTATTACTGTGTTTTTAGCAACTATAAGCGGGCTCTACATATCTTGTAGATATGCCACTGCGTATATAATTGTTGAAATGTAGGTCCACTAACGTATTTAAAGATTAAGTATATAATGAGCTATCTGCGGGAAAAAAATTGTAAACTGAATTACCAGTTGTGACATTAGGCTGAATGTTTCTAGAAAACCAGTAATGTGTGTGTGTATATACATATATATATATATTCGTAACTTAATACATGTTACTTTTACAAAGTATTGTACCCGTAATTTAGAAGCGTGGCGAAATTTAGATGCGAAGCGAATTGCTGTAGACGCAATTGAAATGGCCACCTAAGAAACTGCAAAAAATGGATTCCGATTACCAAAGGAAACGAGAAATGTAATATTTTAACTTTTGAATCTAATTGTACAATGGAGGCGCTTGCTTCATTTTGCCCTTACGCAATGGCAAGCGGATACGCGTCATATTCTAAGCGGTAAAATAATAATAATAATAATAATAAACTGGCAGAAGAACAGTGCATAAAAAGACATGATAGAGTGTGTGCACAACCACACTTCAACATATGCAAGGAAACAGGGGTACAATTGGACAAAAAACACTGGTATGAACATGTGCTAAAATCAGTATAAACAAGTCAAGGAGACAAGGTAATCATATTGTGGAATCAGCAAGTACAAACTGACAGAACTACCCCCAACAACAAACCAGACATTGTAATTCGTGATAATGAAAAGGGAACATTTATGTTAATAGACGTTGCAATCTCAGGAGACAGAAATGTGATTAAAAAGGAAGCCGAGAAGATTCTAAAATATAAAGACCTTGCAATAGGCGGCCGGTGCGAAGGGCTGACAACCTTACCACCTTCGTGTGCCGAGTGTCTTGAAATCTTGGAGCCTCAACCTTTTGGAAACCTCAGGGCCTGTCCAGGCCTGTAATGGGATTGTTTTGCTTTACTAAAATTAGAACAGAGAACTACAATTTATAAGAACGCATCTCTTTTATATACGGCTATTTATTGTAAAAATAAAATTACCGTAATGTGAAACAACGATAACTTTTACTAGAAAAATCATTTTACGAAGCTTGAGAAAATGACGTATTTTCTAATTTTATATAAAAACACACCTCACCTTAACAGGGCTACAATGCGTTCCATGAGTGTGAGGCCGGTGCAGGTGTGCGTGGGAATAAGGAACACGTGGCACACCGGTTGACAGCCACTGATCTAGAGGCAGAAAACGTGCGGTATTTTGAAACTCACACGCAAATCACGAAGCGACGCGGGCCTTGTAAGTTGCCAATCGCGTGGGAAACAATGTATTGCAGCAAGTTCCCGAGAGGGGCAGCAATAAGTCATTGTAGTGCTTGTTTGTGGGCTAATTTAATATCAGCATTTATACGCCCACTTTTCAAACGAGAGTAGACTAATAAATTGTCGTTTCTATATCAAGTATGCACGAGATCTTTCTGTCCAAGCCCACACTGAGATACTTTACACGATTCACAAAGGAAATGTTCGCGCCACTGAAAGTGTGTCAACCGGTCACATTCCACGAGAAAAGTGGATAGGTGTGTTATCTTACTCACTGTTATTTTTCTGCACTCACATCACGATTCCACTGAACGGAGACCGCGATATGGAAACGAAGTGATGGACTTTACGAAGTAAATAACAGATATGTAAAGGTAAAGGTAAAGTGATCCCGTTGCAGGCCCGGTGTGGCCCAGAGTGGGTAGAGGTATAGCTCTACTCTTCCATGACCGCGGTACTAGAAGGGGGTGAATGGTCAGCAGCACGCCCCGGCCGCACTTTACCCCCGGGAAAGACACAGCACCCATTTTACAGGAGGCTGGGTGGGCCCCAGGGCCGGTCTGGACGGGCGGAAAATCTCGCCCCCACGGGGATTCGATACCGGACCGTCCAACCCGTAGTCAGTCGCTATACTGACTGAGCTACCCGGCTCACAAATAACAGATATGTAGAGACGGGAAGTTACGGGAGGATGATATGAGATTCTCTTAGGAAATGGAAACTGGGCAATCGTTCATCCGACGCAAGACTTGACTCTTCATCAGCATCAGAGTGATAACGCGAAATCTCTCAAAATTTACAATTTTGGTTGCCGAAGACAGATAGGGGTCCCATCAGGCTCGGACCTAAAAGCGGCCAAGCCTACAACACCCCTTCCTCCACAGTGTTTACATCACACTATGCTATCTTGTACACATACATCAAACGTGGAAGTTCTGAGACATTCTGTGATAGTTTCGAACAAATAATACGAAGAAGTAAAAAGGATCTTCAAACAATGCAGTTCAATGAACAAATAATAATATTACCCATGCCTATTGGTGGACTGACAAAGATGGTGGTTATTCGATGAAACACAACAACATACAGTGCCATGTAATATGAGAGTGCGGCTTTTCTTGTATGTCAGTACTGAACTGCACGCCTAATCGTGATATTAATGTGGCCAGAAATACATGGCGACTAATTGCTCAGATTTTCGAAGCAGTGCTCTATTTGCAAGGATGGACGGACAGTGTAATAGCTAATGCATAGAGGAATGCGGCCTTTCTCTGGTCGCGAAATCCCAGGAGTCACCTTTTCCAAAAGAGGCACAGCCTTAACACGGCCTGTTTACCCGAATATACAGAGGAACTAAATACACGTAAATTACACACATGAAGCGCCTATCGTTTATCCAGAAATGATGCAGCAGTAACTTTAATGCAGCAATGGGCAATGTTTGTACTGTCATGGGCCGCATCCATAACTGTGTTGAAGACTGCAAAAGAATTAATGAAGCTGGGGAGGCTAAACACGAACATTCTTACTTTTTTTTCTTTTTTTCTTTCTTCTGGCGCAACAGCTCCCAGTGGGTCAGGGCCTCCTCATGCACGAGGTTTATAAATCACACACAACAACGGACCACAGTGGGTAGGACTCCTCTGGACGAGTGATTAGCTCGTTGCAGAGATCTCTAATTGTCAACACACAACACCCGCAACAGACAAACATATATGCCCCCAGTGGCATTCGAACCTAAATTCTCAGCAGGCGAGCGGCCGCAGACCTACGCTTTAGGTCGCGCGGCCACTGGGACCGGCACCATTCTTACTTTAATGACTATAATTGGCGCTCATTTGAAAACGGATAAGTGCTGCATTTTTTATACTAGCACTGAGTTACAATGATATCTCCGTAAGCTACCAGATCAAACGTACTCATTTCTAGAAAAAAGAACGCCACTGACTTCAAAACGTTACACAAAACATATTTTGAGAACATCACAGTTAAAAATATTTCCATTATTATCTGTGACTTCCACAAAGATTTTATAAACATTTAATAAATTATCATTATTCATATTTTTAAAAAGGACCTCAGAATTAAAAAAAGGGGGGGGGGAATTTCAACTCCTTCCCTTTTCACACTGGCTAGTTCTCGCATATGCAATCACTAATTTCGAACTATTCAACTTTCTTCTAGCACAGAGAGACCTAAATTGTCTTATACCTATCAAATCAACCCACATACAGCAAATACATTTATTAACGCAGTTACTCCTACAATAAAAGTGTAAATATTATGTCAATAAAACGTTTGTATGTGTTGAAATATATTTTATTATACTTAAACACAAATGAGGCTGAAAACATAGAGATATACGTGGGGTTCAAATTTCAGTCGGGTTAATAATTATTTTCGTGTACCCGTTCACCGAAACCTAAACTCCTGATAAAAAAATTATCAAGGGCAGAATCTCTTCTTCTGTAATATTAAATATTTTTTCCCCGTTTGGAAATTTCTAGGAGACTATAGGGCAGTCGTAATGCACAAAGTCCTCTATGAATATCGCGTTTGGTCGCAAAGCAAATAAACACCGTGTAGTGCATAAAACCATACTTTTGATATTTCGAAGCGCTAACACCATTAGGTGTTACTGCTGTAAATGGTAAACAACAAAGGCAACTTGATATTTAGAACCTGAAATGCCAAAGAGAATAACTCAGTATTTCCTTCTCGCAGAGCACTAACTTTCCTTAGTCAATTTTGACGTTAACGTTTTCGATGATTTTTATTACTAATATTCAAATATTACAATTACAGGTCCTATTACGGTCTACACGTTTACAAAGTTTATTAAAGACGCAACTATTTACCGTAAGCTATAAATGTAGTTATAATAGCAAGTAACATTCTAAGGATGTGTGATATAAAAAATATATAAACAAATTGTTTATATACGGTTTAAGGGAAAATGCACAACTACAAAATATTTTTACTGTTGTACATAATTTTGTTAGTACAACGTACTCCACTTGACCGCATGAGTGTTAGCCTTTTGCATCCTAAGCCTTTCTCTATCTGAGCACATTCCACTTTTTGAGGAAATTCTTGTTCTACAATATGACCTGCATTCTTCTCTCTCGCGTTTTCCTCTAAGAAGGGAGACCAGCGTTTCGTCCTGTTTCTACAACGCTGTGCAAGTATGAACAACTGCCATGATGTATGCGTTCAGTCAACAAAACATTCTCTTACAAATATGTACATCCATGAAGTTCACCGAACTTCAAACAAGGCTGGTAAACGCCTATATAAAGAATTCGCCACAGAGCGTTATGAACTATGACGTAGAGATAAATTGTCATTTTGCACATCATACAATTCATTCTAAGGAAATCACAGGCCTAGAAAACTTACTCCACGCAGCAAAGTTCTTGTGAAACTAATATCCCTTCAGACAGTCACCGAATTGACCGAAGTTTCGGTACCGTATTGATTGGATCCCCCCCTTAAACCACTAAACCGCCCCCGCCCAGTCCGATGACCTGTGCAACATTCACCGATTGAGACTGTTGTTACCCTCACCCATCCACCAATTTGGAGGCACAACACTTGTCGGATGTCCGAGATTATTTAGTCAAATTGGCTGCTACTTTCCATGTATGGAGATCGTCTCCGACATGCGAGTCGTCACTGTTGAAAGCGATAGGCAGGGGCGGGGGGGGGGGGGGGGGGGGGGGGAAGCAACCACACCCACCCCCTCCCCTCCTTGCTTAAAAACACACAAATTTCCAAGTCCACCAG
>Ga0131853_10011269_pt1 | contig 16358 bp, 14 predicted proteins | sample TergutLab28metaG_FD_92764 | JGI IMG/M metagenome (GOLD analysis project Ga0131853, IMG submission 92764) | Labiotermes labralis P1 segment gut microbial communities from Petit-Saut dam, French Guiana - Lab288 P1 (version 2) (version 2) | ecosystem: Host-associated > Arthropoda: Insects >...
TGGGTGGTTTTTATTTAATTATTTTTTTTTGGAGGGGGGGGGTGTTTATAAACCAAAAAAGGGGGGGAAAAAGGGGGGGGGGGGGGGGACAGGGCATATCCTGTACATTTTTCATTACAGCTAGCAAGTGTGTGAGGTGTATGTAGGGATATTCCGTAAATGTTCGTACCACAGTGACATCTTTGAGTCGATGGCTTTATGGAACTCATTATAAAGTGGAAATTTTGTATGGAAGGGAAGCACACCATTGTTTATGCATTGGTTTGTAATGTCTGCTAGTGTCATTGTGAATTAGTGAGGTATAAATTAGATGTAGTGGGTGTGCAGGAGGTCAGGTGGGACAAAGGGGCACAGTAAGAGCAGGGGATTATGATTTTTTCTACGGGAAAGGAAATGAAAATCATCAATTGGGAACAGGTTTTATTGTACACCGTAGAATAGTATCAGCAGTGAAGAGAGTAGAGTTTGTTGGCGATAGGTTGTCATATATAGTGCTGAGAGGTTGCTGGCGTAATATTGTTGTAAATGTGCATGCACCAAGTGAGGAAAAAAGTGATGAGGCAAAAGATAGTTTTTTATGAGGAATTAGAGCAGGTGTTTGATCACTTCCTGAAATATCATATGAAAATGTTACTAGGAGACTTTAATGCAAAAGTGGGGAGAGAGAATATTTTTAAGCCAACAAGTGGACAGGAGAGTCTCCATCAGGATAGTAATGATAATGGGGTTAGACTAGTTAACATCGCCACATCAAAAAATCTGGTGGTTAAGAGCACGATGTTCCCCCACCGGAACATTCATAAATACACCTGGACCTCCCCTGATGGTAAGGCTCACAACCAGATTGACCACGTATTGATAGATAGGAGATGGCAGATTGACCACGTATTGATAGATAGGATATGGCATTTGAGTGTACTGGATGTGCGCAGTTTTAGGGGAGCTGATTGTGATACAGATCACTATCTGGTGATTGCAAAGGTTAGGGAAAGATTAGCAGTGGGTAAACAGGCTGCACAGAGATTTGATACGCATAGATTTAACTTGAGGAAGCTAAATGAGCCAGAGGTTAGGGAACAGTATCAGATTAAGATTACAAACAGGTTTGCCACTTTGGAGAACTTGAACAATGACGAGGATGTAAATAGGACTTGGGAGAACATTAAAGAGAATATCCAAACCCCAGTGAAAGAGAGTCTGGGCCTGCCTGAATTTAAGCAGAATAAACCCTGGTTTGATGAAGAATGTTTAGGTTTTTTGGATCAAAGGAAGTGGGCTAAAATGCAGTGGGTACAGGATCCAAGCCAAAGCATTGTAGATAATCTGAACAATGTAAGGCGTGAAGTTAGCAGACATTTCAGGCATACCTGAGAGCTAAAATTGAGGAACTTGAAACTAACAGTAAGATCCAAAACATTAGGGACTTGTACAGGGGCATCAGTGACTTTAAGAAGGGGTACCAGCCTAGATGTAATGTAGTAAAGGATGAGAAAGGCGACTTGGTGGCAGAATCCCACAGTATTGTGGCTAGGTGGAGGAACTATTTCTCCCAGCTATTCAACGTGCATGGAGTTAAGGATGTTGGGCAGGCAGAAATACACACAGCAGAACCGCTAGTACCTGAGCCAAGTGCCTCTGAGTTTGAGCTGGCTATCGACAAGCTATTCTCATTGAGTTTGGTATCCCTAGGAAACTTGTAAGGTTAATAAAGATTAGTCTGACTGAAACATATAGCAGAGTCCGGGTAGGCAAGAATGTGTCTGACAGGTTCCCTATTAGGAATGGTATGAAACAAGGAGATGCTCTATCTCCAATGCTCTTTAAATTTGCTTTAGAGTACGCCATTAGGAGGGTTCAGGTAAACCAGGATGGCTTGAAACTAAATGGTACACATCAGCTTCCCACTTATGCCGATGATGTTAATATACTAGGAGGAAGTATACATACTCTAAAGGAAAATGCAGAAGCTTTAGTAGCTGCTACTAGGGAGATTGGACTGGAAGTAAGTGCTGATAAAACTAAGTACATGTTCATATCTCGAGATCAGAATGCAGGACAAATTCAGAGTGTGAGGATTGATGATAGTACCCTCGAGAGTGTGGAAGGGTTTATATATTTGGGAACAACTTTAACAAATCAAATTCTATTGCGTAAGAAATAAAGAGCAGATTGAGGTCAGGAAATGTTTTCTGTCATTCGGTGCAGAATCTTTTGTCTTTCAAGTTGCTATCGTAAAATTTAAAGATGAAGATATATAGAACTATTATTTTGCCTATTGTTTTATATGGGTGTGAAACTTGGTCGCTGACATTGCGGGAGGAAAGGAAGCCGAGGGTGTTTGAGAACATGGTGTTGAGGAGAATATTTGGACCTAGGAGGGACAAGGTAACGGGGAATGGAGGAGTTGCATAACTAGGAGCTAAATGATTTGTACTCCTCACCCAATATTGTGCGGGTGATAAAATCGAGAAGAATGAGATGGGCTGGGCATGTGGCACATATGGGTGAGGAGAGTGGGTGTATAGGGTCTTGGTGGGAAACCGGAGGGAAGGAGACCACTGGGGAGACCTAGGCATAGATGGGTGGATAATATTAGGATGGATCTTCAGGAGGTGGGATGTGGGTATAAGGACTGGATTGGACTGGCCCAGGATAGAGACAGGTGGCGGACTGTTATGAGTGCGCTAATGAACCTATGGGTTCCGTGAAATGAGGGGAATTTCTTGACTAGCTGCAAACAGTTAGCTGCTCAAGAAGGACTCTGCACCATGGAGTAAGTAAGTGTCATTGTGTAGATTTAAGCATTGGGTGGCAGGTGTTTTAAGCTGATTGTGGAACCTCAGTTGGGATACAGTAAAACGTTTTCAAGTTTGCACCTCACCATTTTTAAAGTCATTGTTTCTTTACCTCTTTGTCTGGAAGCAGGACGACTCGGAATTGGAACCATTTTAGAACTGGAAAATCATGTAGTTTAATATAGTATTCTGTTTGTAAAAAAAATGTTAATTCTGCTTCTGGTGTCTGAAGTTAGGATGGTGATGGTCATTTGGTAGTAGAAAAGTGCCAGATACGAAGGAAACTAATGCATGCCAGGCCATTGCGAATGATAAGTCTCATCTCATGGAGGATGTACTGCTATGCCTGAGAGGTAAATCAGTTAATAATTTACCATTTATGCGACCAATATATCATGCTGTAAGCAGCAAATTTTTTGAATAATTGAGCCTGTTTTGCTTCACTGAATTTCATTGGAAACAACATGTGAATGATACTTATATTCAGTGTGTTTTTAACTTGTAGTGTGCTACAACCATTGATGTTTCTTCCCTCAGATGTTTCTGATCTTTTACTGCCTCTGCACTAAATTGATGTAGTTAGTAACCAGTGTAAATTTGTTTGAGTAGGTGGCATCACATTACTTGTTTTGATTGTACTGTGAGTATTGTGGGCTGTATTGTGTCAGTTGTTATGATTGGAAGCAAAAGTGAGTACTTGAGGAATGTGTCAGAAAGTGGTATAGTACCTGTATTTAAAGTACAGCCTGAAATTTATTTGAATTATCTAAGGATACACAAAAATCATAGGCAAGGTTTCTGTTCCCTGGTTAAGGTACAAACCAGTCACCTCCGTTATAATCAATTAATTCTCAGGAAATACTGATACAATTAATTGTTTGGTGATATACCCTGATTCATGTAATATGACTTGTCATTTTATAAAACCCTTTACATTTAAATAAAAGAATATTTTGAGCAAAATACACCTTGTGCTTGTTGAGACCTGCTGTGTGTTGCTTCTAACCATGGTGCCTTTATGTTGAATTGACAGTGTGAAGTAAGCTAACCCATAGTTGCTTGTACGTTCCTGAGTAGTCACTGGTCTTGAAAGTAATGAATGTATACCTAATTTTTGTTAATTGTAGTAGGAGAATAGTTGGATTGATGTGTTGATTTCCATGGTGAAGATAGTTGATTCACAGAAATGGTCAGCAATGTGTGCAGTGTGCTTCCACTTAGCTTTTATGGCTGGTGGAATCATTTAAGAATGCACCTGTATATGTGCAATCGGTTGTTTGTTGCTTTTGTTCTTGTGATGATCCTCTTATTATTACCATTGTCGGAATCTGCAGTTTACACAGTTATTACACCAACCACTGCACATATATAAAATTTATAAAATTTACGCATTAAAACATTAAAAACGCTCCGACATGTTATGGTCTTAAGACCATCCTCAGGGAGCTATATATTCCTTGCTAAAGTCACACTAGAAATAGTCGCAGATTAATTTCGTTGTACCAGTTGGGTATTGTGGCAGCATGCCAAGTTGTGTAATGTTGCGAAGAGTGCCCTGCTGTGCATTCTGTGCTTCATTGCAAAGAAGCACAGAATGCACATCCGTAGCGGGGCACTCTTTGCAACATAACATTACACAATGTGGCATGCTGCCACAATACCCAACTGGTACAACGATATTAGTTTGCGACTATTTCTAGTGTGACTTTAGCAAGGAATATATAGCTCCCTTAGGATGGTCTTAGGACCGAAACATGTCGGAGCATTTTTAATGTTTTAATGCGTAAATTTTATAAATTTTATATATGTGCAGTGGTTGGTGTAATAATTGAGTAACTCGACAACATGCATGGTGTAACAATAAAAATAAAACATCTCTAATTTGATTGATGTTGTTTGTGTTGTCAGTGTATGCATGGGTCATGTGTGCCAAGGGCAGATAGTGCTTATCAGTTTGATAAGAGTCAGTAAAAATGGTTGTTTTTGTGGTAGTAATAGAGGATCCAAGAGAGGAACAGCTTGCTTCAAATATGACACCTGTAATATGCTGTGGTACGTGAGTTCAGTGTGTGTGAAAATTCATAAAACATTGCAATGCAAACGTGTACAGTTTCAGATAATAGTTGCATTGATGTGGTTCTTGTGCAGTTGACAAAATGGTGCATTTAATTGCAAATGTCCGCTTGCAGAGAAGGATATTAGGAATTCTGTGCGCAGGACTGTTTATTCCTTTTAAGTTATATTTGGAACACAGATTGTTCTTTTGTACTTTCCCCAATTCTGTGTGCAGTGTAAAAGAAATGAAGATAATCCTGAAGCATTGGGCTTTATTCATAATGTAAGCATGTGGCTTGAAAATTTCTTTGGCCTTCAGCAGTAGATTGAAGTGACAGACAGTACATGGCTTGTCTCAAAGCAATCTGGTGGTTTGGTCATGCATCTCTGTGTGAATAATTGGTGTGTTTATTAGCATTATGTTTGTACAAGTACCTTAAGCCAAACTTTCATTGACATCCCTTCCACAGCAGATGTTTTTTGACAATAAATTGTGCAAGTGTTCTGCTGTATTACTCTTGTGCATGTGTTGCCAGTTGGGCCAGTTCATTATTGTCATCATAATCTTTTTTATCACCTTTGTGCAGGGTATTTACAATTATTTACCTGCAGCAAACGACATTTCTATGTTGCATATGTTCTGTATTTACAGTTTGTGCTACGTGTAATGTTATGTTTCACCCATGAAATATGTTCTATACTTTTACATTAGCATTTTCCATAACATGTGTACAGTACCCAATATGGCTGTTTTATGGAGATTATGAATTTGTGCTTTGCTTGTATGTAGCATGGCTATTGTCGGAGTGGTTTTAAAATTGTTCCATTTGCCCCTATTATTATTGATATCACTTTTGCTTTTGCATTCCACATGTGCTAAATTTCTTTATCAGGTATTTTATTTTAAAATCTTATAGGCTTCTGTCTCCAGGAATTGCAGCTTCTATTAACATGCACATTCCTTGTTTATTACGATGGATTTTGATGTCTGGTTTATTTTTAGGATAGTTTTGTCAGTTCGCACTTTTTGGTTCCACAATATGGTGACCTTACCGTCATGACTTGTTTTGACTGATTTTGGTGTGTTTTTATACCAGTGTTCTCCTCCTCCTCCTCCTTCTAATCCTCCTTCTTCTTAGGGAACATCAGCTTATGCTCCGGATGCACCACAGCCTTACTTGTCTGATTCTTCCACTATTTCATTGCATATTGCAGTTGAGCACACATTCTATCATGGCTGCTTTATGTATTGTTATTTTGCCACTATTGGGCATGCTGATATGATGTGTCTCACCAAATTGTTTAGAGAGTCTGCATTTGCTGTCTTTTTCTCTTTGTAATATTTTTGTTGCATGATGTTTAGTTTGTAATGCGTGATCTTGTGCTGCTATTGTTTCACCCCAGTCTTTCTTTCATATCTCCCCTAGATGGTCAAAGACCTTGTCTTCTTCACTAATAACCTGTCTATCTGTACTTCTAATATAATGGCCATTCATTACTTTGCTTTCCCATTATTATTATTATTATACAATATGTATGTCTCCTGTCACAGGCATTTATTATTATTATTATTATTATTATTATTATTACCCACTACTTTGTCAGTTCTTTGGCTCCAAATTATATTTATAACATACAGTGTGATGCTCAAAATGCTGAACATTATATAAAATATCTTCTTGTATGCCGCCTCCATTTAACCTTCTAAAGACCTAATTTTGCAGACTTGAACACACTTTGGAAAACACTCCTAGGAATTAATTTTATGTTCTAGGTAATGAGGAAATTTACTTCATTTAGTTGATAATTTTATCTTTATTCGATTAATACATTTTTCATGAACCATTTGCTAAAATCTAAATACCCATCCCTTAGAATAAAAGTTAGATACCTGTCTTATGCAGATCAGTGCAGCTATTTAATTCTGGTGCCAGAGTGTTGAGTGTGCACGATGAGGACAGGACCATATCAGTGTCCATGATTATTATTGTCTATGGTAATTGAGCGTGACCCACTGCTTTAATAAGTATGTGCTGCAGACTGGGGATCTGTAGACTGATGTTCATAAATGTTGTCGTTTCTGTTGCCATGAATGCCAAGTGACAAACGTTGATGGAGTGTTGGGGGTGTGGGAGAAGGACACTGACAAGGCTGTTAGTACACATGTACACGAAGCTCCATAAACCTGTAAGGAAAGTAAGGCAATTACTTTGCCAACAAACTCTGAAGAACATGTTCAGATCCTGTATAGTGAATTATATCGCAGTCAGAAAAGAATGGAGAAAGTACAGATGGACATTCATTTAAGTAGCCGAGTATAAAATATGGCTTTCACTTCGCCCATTGTCATGAAACATTTTTTCAGTGAATTTTTGTGGACGTTTCCTCATTATAATATTATCAAATGGGATGATGAATGTAGCAAATACAGGCAAAACTTCATTTATGCTCATACATAAAATATGTCATTTTACTGCACAGATTTTTAGGAAACTCAATTGTGATCAACTTTATGTAAAGACCTGTATCAAATTTCTTGGAAATCTGATATGGTGTAGTTGCTGATACTAGTGATGCATGGATTGACAGCTGTGTTCTCTGTCTTGGGCAATGTTTGTTACTTTGCAAAGATATGTAAAGTTATTTTGACACGGGTATGACAGTAACCTTCCTTGTGTTGCCAATTTTTGTATGCCTGAATGCAAATTGTATATTTTTCATATTCTGTTGTTTTCTGATTTTTTTGACACATTTAATGCTTTCCAATGTTTGCTTTTTCCCCCTGTTCCCTTCATAATAAATGGATATTGTTTTCTTTTGTGCACTGACTCTCCACAGGGTGATCCGTCATTATGAGTGGAGGCAGATGTTACACAACATTTGTCCTGTCAAGTGATGTGTGGTATGATGAAATTATGGGCAGCTCATAGTTACATGTACAGTTTATTTGGAGGACAGTTGGGAACTTGTGCTTTCTGTGAGAAGTGGTATGCATCCAATTGGTGGACAAGATGCACATTTGGGATCTCAGTTGGGATACTCCAAATTTTCATGCCGCTATGTGAGATCAAGTGCTGTCATCCCATGACTGCACTTATGACCTCCGTATTTGCTGGTGTCTGTGCAGTTGATGGGCAGCTTGAATTTACAATTGCTGAATGTGTTAACACTGCCTGTTGTATAGAGAAAATGCTGCAGTCATTGAGGAACCTGCATTTCTGGATGATGATGGCCAACATAAATGTAGTGTTAATTCATGTGCATGTTGCAGCTCTTGTGATGTGTATATTCCATCATTTGATCACAGCCGATCCCTCCTGTATGCTTTGGGTATTGAGTACAATTGACACTGCATTATCATCATGATAACACTTCTGAGACGTGTGGGCCCCATGTGTTGGTGAAGCATATCTTGGAAAAACTAGACGTTTCAATTCTCATGTTGTGTAATGTGACCCACTTTTTAACAAGGAATCACTTTATGGAGAGTTTGTGCATAATGTTCTTACAAACATTAGAAATGTTATAGCTCTCATTTTCTTTAAAAGCGAATGTGACGCAAATGACGGTATAGATTCTTGATTTCAAACTTTCGCCGTGTTCTGAATGTAGTATGTTTTCTTTTGGGTAATTGGCGCTCCTACATACCTACTTTCCAAGCACTTAACAGGACTACTCAACTAACTCACCGGAAATTCAGCACGCCATGTAAAAAACTCTTTCCATTTCATCCAGATATTGGAATCTCTACAAGTACAACCTAATGGCTAGTTTCGACATGGTGTCCTTGTTTACTAAAGTTCCGGTGGTGGACTCACACTCCTCAGTCATCTCTTTGAAGACGATGTCTTGGCACTGTTTAAACACGTGCTAACATCCACATATTTCTGCTTCGATTGTCAGTTCTATGAACAAACAGACGGTATGGCAATGGGCTCACCACTTTCCCCAGTCATCGCGGACTTCTTCATGGAGGACTTTGAGAAAAAAGCTGTAGAACAAGCCACACACAAGCCTGCACACTGGTACAGATATGTAGATGACACCTTTGTCATCTGGCCCCATGGACAAGAAAAACTAACAGAATTCCTAAACCACCTCAGTGGACTACACAACAATATACAATTCACTATGGAAATAGAAGAAGAAGGCCACCATCCATTCATGGCTATCGACATACACAGAAAGACGGACTGCTCCCTAGGGCACAAAGTGTACAGGAAACCCACCAACACCATTCTCTACCTACACCAGAATTCCCACCACCATCCAGCCTACAATCAGTCAGTCCTCTCCTCCCTGATACACAGAGCAAAAACTATCTGTGACCAAGATTCCCTTGCACAAGAATTGGAATTCCTCACCACCATCTTCAAGGAAAACGGATACAGCCATCAACTGATATGTTGAGCGATGAAACCAGCAACACGGACTGCAAAGTCCAAGGATAAACCCACCTCCGCGGCATACATAACTTACACCCAAACTACATACAGCCGACTCAGCAGAATGTTGACCAAACATAATATCAAAAGCGTCGCACTACCACCCAAGAAAATATGCAACTACCTGCCACCAGTGAAGGATGCACTAGGATTAAGAACACCGGGCATATACAGGATCCCTTTCAAATGCGGCAAGGTTTATATTGGACAAAGTGGTCGGTCCATCTACCTCTGAATTAAAGAGCAGGATAGACACATAAGACTGGCTGAACCTGACATATCAGCAGTAGCTGAACACAGCTTTAACCATGACCACATCATCAGACTACAGGACACTAAACTGCTTTCTGCAAAAACCGGATACATGGATCGTCTCGTCAGGGAAGCAATTGAAATTGAAATGCATCCACACAACATAAACAGAGAAGATGGCCTGACCCTAAGCAAATCCTGGAAACACTTTTACATAAAATCAAGGAAAGGAGACAGTCACCTACTACACAATAGTTGGACCTTGCCCTGACACGCACCTTATATACCTCACCCCTCCACAACCTGCTCTACCTCCTAACCGCCCCCTACCTGCCACCCTCCTGCGATTGGCTCTGCATAATTTCCAGTCAAAACCTTTCTGTATAAATACCCCAGCTTTTCTGTCTACCAGTCACACTTCATCCACCTGCCTATGAAGATGGAACAGTTAGAGTGTTCTGAAATGTACGCATATAAAATTGAGGCGCTGGGGAATTACCCAAAAGAGAACATACTATGACAGGTTTGGTGGTGCTCTTATAATTCTGTAGGTGATCCGGTATTGCCACTTTTCTGTCTGGATCCTGTTGGACAGTGTCCACAAGCTGGCAAAGGGAAATATATCAGAACTTCAGCAATTGAATGTCACATGGAAGTGCCATAACAAGAAGTCCAGAGTTTAAACTTGGTTTCCATGAGATAGAGTAACCTTTAGCCAATATGTCCATTTGCCAGGTTAATGTTCAGTAAGAATTTTGTTGAACTATCTTGCACCAAGGAAGACTTTAGTTAACACACAGTGTGATGCTGAGAAAACTGAATGTTACTGGAAGTTGTTGGTCAAGAAAATGCAAACTAATCTGCACCCATTTAAATTCCCAGTCAAGAAGATAGTACATTGGGCATATAATTCTGGTGCCAAAGGGTTAACGGATGCACCCACTTACACATTGACAGGCATTACTTATATAAATAATAGGCATTCATTTTTTACTGCTGCTTATAATTTAAACTGTACATGTGTTGAATGTGTTTTGTAATTGGGAAAACACTATGTGTTGTCCTGTCAGCCATAACAAATTTTATCATTTTTGTTGATACATGCTGTGTGTTTCAATTATACTGTCCATTCTCAGAAATGTAAATATCTGACTTTAAAACTCATAATGCATTTGTGTATATTTGAATATTTCATGTTTAGATGTTCTGTGCTGATGTTAATATGTGAAATATTTTAAAACACAGGACACAGCTTCTGTTCATTAAAGAAAATATTTGCTTTTATGTGTAAGAATTTGTAACATAAAATTTTGTTCGTTTGTGGGAAGAATGTGCAGGTTATGTGGAGGCTTAACATTCTCTTTATAACTGAATTAAAATTTCAAGTGTCTTGTGGCACCGGGATCTAACTCACTTCCTGCCACAGGTTTTGGGACAAGCGTTGGTGCAAGAATAATCTGCCAGCTAAAGTTGTCCTGGTTACTGGTGTGGTGGCTGGGATGTATTAGCTAGCAACAAGTGCCTTTCCTTCATGTGAAGCTTGGATTACAAGGTAATCATTGTGAGTCACATGTTCTTTATGTGTATGAATTTGTGTATGTGTTACAGACCCCAAGCAGTGGGCTTCAGGGGGGTGCCCCCAGTGTGGGCAGTCTGCAGTCTCAAGCACATCAGCAAAATACACTGCATCAGGCTCAGGCACATCAAAATTTGCGTCACAAGGTAAGCGTTTTTGATTCTTGAAGGAGAAGATTTTGAGATGTAACCTTGAATTAAAAGGAAATATTTGAAGCCACAGTTTCTTTTTGAATCTGGAAACAGTGCCTCAGGCTCTCTTGGCTTGGGCAGATGCTATATAGAATTCTAAGGGATCCATTGAACTAAACCAGTTTCTTTGAATAATTCATTATCACATATTTTGGCATTTATTGCCCATCAAATTCCATATTAACTGGAAGGTGGTTTCATTTTTACAGCTTTGTGGATGTGTGAAATATGAGTACAGGAAGCATGTTGGGAATTTGAGTGTACCTTTCCACAACCAAAACCCTGTTAATGTCATCCCCAGAACCCAAGTGATACCGGCCACAATCCTGCTTGTCTTTCTGAATCCTTGATGAGAGTAAAGTGAAGACGTATAGAGGGTTGCTTGTAATGATTTCATTTGTTGCGAAGTACAGCAGTAATCATCATTTTTTGTAGTTTTATTAACTGTTGCGTGTCAAAGTGGAAGCATTTTTTATGTATTTGCCAGTCATATGCTCAACTTTACAGTCCCACTGTTTCCACTAATTGGTTTCAACTGTCTGTAATGTATGAATGGTGGACATAAAAATTGTTGCGTTAGTATTGAACATTGGAACATGTTCCTGATGTAATGAATTATGTTTTAATATGAGGTTTATGTTTTAGGTACATGGAGTAGGAGGTACAGCAGCAGTAGCAGCGGCGGCAGCAGCAGCAGCAGCAGCAGCAGCAGCAGCAGCAGTGGCAGCTGCAGTACCACCGTCCACACCCTCTATGTCTGTGACAGCTAGCCCTGCGGGTGCTGGGCAACAGCAGTTCCAGAGGTTAAAGGTGGAAGATGCACTTTCCTACCTGGACCAAGTCAAGTACAAGTTTGGCAACCAGCCGCAGGTGTACAATGACTTCTTGGACATCATGAAGGAGTTTAAGAGCCAGAGGTGTGCTTCCTATACTGTTTTGTGAATGCGCATATGAAAATTTGATGGTTAAAGGAAGGGGCACAGAATAACTTTGGTCATTTCTTTCATTTGTTCATTCATTCATTCATTCATTCACTCTTTCTTACCTTTTAATTTATATATACAGTATGGTCTCGTTTTGCAACGGTTCATTTTATGATGGTTCACTTTTACGAACCTTGTCAAGTCGGACCTAGCACTCCTGTTGCAACTCAGGCGTCCTTTCTGTACTTCAGGCTCTTTTCTGGTGTGCATGTGTTTCGTCTTTTTCTATTTTAGTGCAATTCTTTTAAGTTGAAGTTGGCCTAGCAAGGAGAATTATGGTACAAATTGTGACAATATGGACATCTTGATCAAGGAGATACGCGAAATAACAGAAGAAGTTGGTCTGGACAATGTTGATCCTGTGGGTGTCACTGAAGTTTCAGAAAGTCACTCCCAGCCACTGTCCAGTGAAGAACTTTATAGACTTGGCCCAACATTTGACTGAACAGCAGAACGAAGATGAAGCTGAGGATCGTGGAACCAAAGAAATGCAGTCGAAAGAACCGTACTGATATTCTTTCCACTATAGATATGGCAGCTGAAAAGTCACTTGATATCATCCCTGACTGGGAACACAACTCTACACTAAAAAGGGGCATAATAGTCATGCTACTCCCTTATTATGAAATCCTGCAAGAAAAGAAGAAAAAATCAAAATAGATTGAATTTACATTCTTTCTTGATGTCTTCTGAACCACGGCCTGAGCCTTTTTCAGCAAAATAAAAAGTGATTTGATTGATATTTTTTCAATTATCTGTGTAATTTTCTATATACCTAATTCTTTAATTTAAAATTGTGTGTCATAATGTAAAGAAATATTGTAAATTATAAAATTATTTGACTAATTTGTTTGGCCCATGAACCTGTCTCAATTTAAACCATTTAAATTGTACTTATTTTAAGACGATTTGATATACTACCAAATATTAAGCAACATAACCCAGTCATAAAATGAGACCCTACCGTATATGTAATTTCTGTATTTAGTCACCCCTTCCTCTGTTGTGTGACTTGTGACATTATGGTGTTGAAATCTTGCACTTTGTATTTGGAATTGTGGTGCCCAGTAAATGTTTCTGTAGTCAGTGTTTGAGAATTATTCCTGCAGGTGCTTGGATATATGTTACATCAGCAGTTCAAATTTTATTAGTGTGAAAGAGTTCTGCTTCTCTTTCTTTTTGATGTTCAAGTTGGATGTCACTGTGAGACCTTATCCTGTAACAGCTATAAAGGAATGCTGATCATATTGAAAATTGCACTTCGGAACTGCCCCAGCATCTTCAGATTCCCATGATAATGATGGAGTAGAAGACAGAACATTTAATTTCTTGAGTATCTTTTATATATATGGCCATGGGTTATTGTGTATGGTTGGAGAAATTACCATGCCAGATTATTGCTGGGCACTGCTTGTATTTGTATATTTCGAAGACCCCCCCCCCAAAAAATAGTCAATAAAATGTTGCGTCTGTTTCTTGTTGGCAGCATTGACACGCCAGGAGTTATACAGCGGGTATCAAACTTGTTCAAGGGTCACCCAGAGCTTATTGTTGGTTTCAACACATTCCTCCCACCTGGCTACAAGATTGAAGTGCAAGCCAATGACCAGGTACCTTGCTAACCCTTTTGTTTAGTTCATGTCTGCATGTAGAAACTCCTACCATTTATTAGTATTCTACTTGAAATACAAAAAGTGTAAATGAAATGGAGTGAAATGCAAATGGGAAACACGACATTTCCCCATGCCTTTCCACTTTTCTAAGGACAGTTTGTGAATAATTGGTATTGTATCCATTATTGTATGTTGATGTGAATCCAGTTGAAAGGTGTTCACATTTTTCGGGTAACTTGGACTAGTACGTCATTGCTTGAAATTTGTTTTAGACAGTGAGTTTACCTGTGCTGTGCAGTGAACTCATCATCGTTGTGTGGGTGAGGAGATAACTAATTATGATCCCAAGGTGAATGTGTGTGTAGAAGAGGGAACAAGATAGTGTACATACAACATCACGGTGCATTGTCATAACCAGTATTGCACTGGTAAAACAACAGTGCATATTGTGTATGATGCTGAGCTGTATGTTACTGTCAGCTCCATAAAAACATTGCGTGTTGCACAACAGTGCTTTGATGGCATATGTATGTTGCCAGCAACAATACAACATACAGATATCATAATTGTTCACTTCCCTGTGCCACATTGAAAGCTAACAGAATTTCTGAACCACCTCACTGGATATCACATGAATACTCAGTTCACAGTGGAAGAGGAAGAAGAAGGCCACCTTCCGTTTTTGGATATTCACATCTACACATTACCAGATGGTTCTGTAGGTCTGAGTCTTATTGGAAGTCCACGCGTACCAGTCTTTATCTACACCAGGGTTCACTTCACCAACCTGCAAGCAAACAATCAGTACTGGCTTCCTTGATACACAAAGCCAGAGCTCTTTGTGACTAGGATCCCCTTACTCAAGAATTGGAATTTCTCACCACTATTTCCAAGGAAAATGGATAAAGCCCTCAGCACATATGAAGAACCTTTAAACCTGTAACACAGACTGCCAGGACCAACAAAAGACCCATATCGATTGCACTGATACATTAGACCCAGATGACGTATGACTGACTCAGCAGAATCCTGGCGAAACGCATCAAGAGTGTCTGTACCACCAAGGAAAGTCTACAGCTACCTTCCACCAGTTGAAGGATGCCTTGAGATGAAGAATGCTGGTTGTATACATCGCATGTGAATGTGGCAAGTTTATGTTGGACAAAGCGAACTAGTCAAATTAGAATCAAAGAACACAGTAGACACATACAGCTAATACAAACATAAATCAGCAGTAGTGGGACACAGCATCAACCAGGACCATGTTATTAAACTGGGGGATACAAAACTTCTTTCTGCAGAAACCAGGTACGGGGATTGACTCATCAAGGAAGTCATCGAACTGGAATTGCATCCAACTAACATGAATGGGGTAAATGCACTGACCTGAAGCAAATCTTGGAAACCCCTTCTGCACATGCTTAAAGAAAGGAGACAGCCTCCTGAAACACAATAGTTAGATCACTACCATCCCATGGCTCATCTTCCTCCTTCCGACATGGAGCCATTTCTCCCTTACATACTTGTCTTACTACAGGCCTCCATCTGGGGACGTTGCCCACTAAAGCCTGTTCCTCTGATTGGACACACCCTTTACCATCCCTCCTCCTCCCATTTGGCCCAGGCTTCTTTTGAGTCAAACTTTTACCTGCATAAGTACCCTAGCAGTCTCATCCCAGTTATTCTTCCTCTGTACTTCACCTATGAAGATGGAACAGACTGAGTGTTCTGCAATGTCAGCACATAAAATTTGGACGCCAGGGAATTGCCCAAAAGAAAGAATATAACAAAAGGCTATTCATTTGCTTATGGTGTTCCTTAAATGTAGATATTGGCTAAACAGATAGTACTGACAGATAAGTTGTACACTATCACAGTTTTTGTGAATGTTGCTGCACAGTGTTTTACAAGATCAGATGAAAGTAATCAGTAATGTAGCAATAAGTAAAAAATACTGTGTTTGTGTATGTTTTTGCATTAAGGTATCAGGCATGCAAAATGTGTGTGCCTTTTATATTGTCATCTGTGGCCTGTCTGGCTGTGCCAATTTTTCTGCAGTATCTCATAAATGGCATGATTTTTTGAAAAAAAAATTACTGAACATAAAATGTGGTTATTTTTTTAATTTTTATTTATTTATTTATTTTATTTCTCTACAACTTTTGTGGCAACATTTCTCATTCTAAGAATAATTCACCAAGATATGCTCAAAAGTGTTCATATGCTGTCATGTTGAGTCGCTGTAGTTCTTGTCAGATTTTACTGAAACTGGAATTTTCTTGGCAGATATTTGAAGTATCCTCAAATATCAAATTTCATTACAAGCTGTCCATTGGGAGCCATGTTGTACAATGCAGACAGTCATGACAAAGATGTAGTCAATTTAATAATTTTGCAGATGCGCTTGATTGAAATTGAGATTATAATGAACCCTGAATGATTGAAACA
>Ga0131853_10011270_pt1 | contig 16358 bp, 8 predicted proteins | sample TergutLab28metaG_FD_92764 | JGI IMG/M metagenome (GOLD analysis project Ga0131853, IMG submission 92764) | Labiotermes labralis P1 segment gut microbial communities from Petit-Saut dam, French Guiana - Lab288 P1 (version 2) (version 2) | ecosystem: Host-associated > Arthropoda: Insects >...
ATTGCATTACACAGCCTCTGGTATCATCACACTCCTGATGATGAGCACATGTGCTCGAAACATGTAGAGGCATGAAATAAAACTTATTGTGAAACAAATTTTGTGCATCAAGTTGGTTAAATACTGAGATAAAAATCTGCACCAAGAGTTGTAGAGCCGTACTAAGAAGAAGAATTGTAAGGATTAAGGTTGTCCCTGTGCTCGCCCTGAAGCCATGTTGGTGAATTGAGGTATAGCTATATCATTCTTCAACTAGACGCTAAAAGGAGTTTTCAGCCTCACGCGCCAGCCGCTTTAATTCCGAAGAAAGGGCTGCCGTACCAACTGACCCCAAAATGGGTCTAGAAGCGTTACCTTTTGAGTTGTTTAAATCAAAAATAAAAAAAAGTTGTTGAGATATCTTTACTTAAAAACAACCAGATTTCTTTGCGCATTTGGTACTTGGGCTGTCAGGCCTGCTTACCCTCGCTGTAATTAGGTCCTTAACTTAATGAGAAAATCATTTCTGATTAACGGACTTCGAATGACCCGAACTTCGAAGGTCTTAATCTCTTAAGCGAGGATCTGAGCTCTAAGGATCTGTTCTACAGCACGACATGTTACGTCACTTAGAAATAGTGTGAGCTTGTAAGCCGCACCAGGTATGGGAAATCCGTCTACCGAAGCTCAAAACAAGATTTCACGATTCTGTGCACTCCATAGATGGCCGAGGTAATACAATTTGATACCACATCGACTTTCTTTTATTGATGTGCATTTGTGATATAAACCCATTCAAGTTCAAAGGAACTGCCACATACAGACTGTAATGTCAGCAGTCTGATCATTCGCGAGTTCACGGTTAGAACATAGTCGACCGGGCGAGACTTCGAACTTATGACAGGTAACGGTAACGCGGGCAGAAACAAGGCAGACCGAATGTGACGCTAAATGAGGTAAGAGTGAATGATTTGTAGCACATTCTGACAGTACACGGAAGTGTAATACTATAAAATATCAGAGAATTACGGTATTAGAAACGTATTTATTAAAATTCGAAATTGTTTCGGTGAGCCGTTGTCGTCAGGGTTGCAGTGAGTGCAAATGGAGAGACTTACAGAACCCCCCTCCCCCCCAAAAAACCATACGAGTATAAAAGTGAGAAGCAGAATGTGAAAAAGAAATATTTTGTGTGTAAACAGTGCTCTACGCTTCACAGTTTCAGTCTCCTTTAGTCCACATTTTACGGTCTGAAAGTCTCTCAATTTGTACTCGTTTGATCCCTGCTAATGGCGACCCACCGTAACATTTTGCAAGTTGTAATAAAATACCGCCTTATTGTATCCTATGCTAATACTGTATAGCATTACAACAATGAGAGACTTGAATAAGCATGCATTATTGTACGGAGAATCGATTATTTTTAATATTTAAAGATTAACTTCAACACAAATTTTAACGTGACTAAAACTTGACTGTGTTTAATTCAGTACAGTCTGTGACATGACGATACATATTTCACATGAAGATGGTCAGATCATGTTAAAACATGATATAAGCGTGAATAAGGGAAATAATTTTCATGACGTATGGCGGTTTGTGACTGCAGCGTATATGAGGTAGAGTCAAATGAAAACCTTAAAAGTGCGATAAAAATTCGAAACACTTCTCGATTGTCTTGTAAGTTGACAACAATGATACTCATGGTTTGAAGAGTGGCCGACAGGTGGCAGTACGATGCAGGAATGCAACACGACGGCGCAGTAGTAGTGTAAAGGTGGCGGCCCCGCTTGCAACATGCACCAAAGAAGAACAGCGTTCTGTCATCCGTTTTTTTTAAAGTAGTGAAGGGGTGAAACCCATCAAAATTCATCGACGAATGAAAGTTCAGTATGGTGATGCAAGTCTGTCACTACATCAAGTGTACGAGTGGACTAGGAATTTCATGAACGGCGTTGGTTCTCTAACAGACTCTCCTCGACCTGGTCAGGCACACCGAGTAATGACACCAGAAGCCATCGTGAAGGCAAATCGCCGCGTAGCAGTGAATGAAATAGCCGCACACCTGGATATGAGTCATGGATCAGCACACCATACCGTCCATGATGTTCTGCAGTTCCATAAAGTGTTCAATAAATTACGAGATAACAAAATATTTAAGGTTTTCATTTGACTCGCCCTCGCAATACGAAAGCTACAGTACACTACTCAAATGGACAAGACATATTCTATAGCTGTATCGCCTGTTTCATAAAGAACTGCTACTCCTATACAAGCTGAACAAGAAACGGGTCACGTTATTTGCTTTCCAAGCGCTGTTAATGAAGATTATTCTGGAATAAGACGCCCTGTCGACTGGCAATTAATGACCGGTGTTTCGGAGCTGCTTGCTGCGTCCACCTTCAGGGTGGTTTCAATCGCCTTAAAAATTGATTCAGCAAGCTCCTCCTGCACGCCGGTAACTAACTGCTGATAGACATAACGTCATACTCCAGAAGAGTTTAATCCTCTGAATCCACATTACTCACAACCAACTCTCCAACATCCTCTTTCAATAACATCCTGTCACTTAGACCTGTTTCTCCCAACCTACCTTATCCTTTGAGGTTTTGCAACCTTAATTTGTTATATCTTCCTTATGCGTGGTACTTGCTCACCCAATCCCATCTCCTTCATTCGACTAACATAACAAGGTAAAACAGTAGACTACAGAGAATCAAGTTCCTCATTTGACAATTTTCTTCGCTACCGTGATGTTTCCTCTAATTTCGTTCTCAAACATCCTCATTGTACTGGTATTATCGTCCTTTAGAATAGCATACTGAGTTTCACAGCCACATGAAATAAAACAAGTCTACAGTGAATAGTGTTTTAACCTGTTATGGACTGACCACTGTTCTGGGACAGAGGACTGCGCTCATGTCTACAGGTAGAACGTGTTCTTGTAAAATCGATGGTGCCCAAACCTCCGTGGCACGAGGACTCACTCACTTCTCCCTCTGTGCCCCACATTCTTTGTCAAACTGTCGACTCTGTAACTTACCTGCCGTTCCACCTGCCGCACTGCCGTAATTTCAACAACAAACGGAAGATATGCAGTTCCATAGACCATTGTTTCCGTAGACCATTGTTTCCTGAATGTTTTTAGTCGCGGACCCCTTTTGGCTTCAAAACATAACCACGGATCCTCACATTCTTGCTTACGTAAATGGAGTGTGTCCGGATGATAGGTGTCCAAAATTAAAAATTTTTATCTCAGAATTATTTTAGATAGATACTAATACCTACCTATAGCATAGGTAACAATGCACTGCATGATCTGACCTTAATATGATTGTCGTTCGCTACGAGGTACGGAAAGTTTAATTACATATTCCTAAATGTCATACGAAATAAACGTATCTCCAATTGAAGAAGTTACGCGATTATTTTTAATAAATAATTATTCCTTTAATTAAAAACAAGTGACCTTCAAAGTAGCAATTACAAAAATGTATCCAAGGATCCCGTAGGAACTGGTCGCGGTTTACTTGGGATCCGAGGGGCATATTTTGGGATCTACTGCCTTATACCAATTCTTCGTAGACTTTACTGATTCACAGACCAGTGAAGCACAAGGACGTAGCTCAGCTACAGGCAAACTACACTACCTGCCTCACGTACGAGATTTCATATAATGGTCTGAAGACCTAATTATTAGTGTTGTTGATGTTTATGATTTCTTGACGTGTGGCAGTGGACTGTGTTGCCTGTGTTGACCAGCACGTTTGCACTAACAGCATCCGCCTGCCACATGCTCAGCCAGTCATACCCATCTTCGATCTACAAACATATCTCAAGGCTGTCCTCCCACAACCTTCTCTTACTTCAGGCAGCCGTTTTGTAATCGGCCAAGGTTCGCTCGCACACCATTCTGTATGGGATTTATGGTGTGTAGAATAGCTTTGGGACAAGTGTTTTTCCAATAATGCGGTGTTCTCCTGTCAGCATCGTTCTATTAAAGCTTTCTGTTCATTCATCTGTCACCCAGGTGGATAGTGGGCATATTAGGTCGCGCTGTTCTATACAGACGGTGACAACTCACAACAAGAAAACAATGAAATCCAGTTAACGAAGTAATGCATTATAGTGAAGTGAAAGTGATCCCGTTACAAGCCCGGTGTGGCCCAGAGGGTGGTAGAGGTATAGTTCTACTCGTCCATGACCGCGGCACTATAAGGGGTGAGTGGTCAGTAGCACGCCCCGGCCGCATTTTACCCCCGGGAAAGACTCGGTACCCATTTTACAGGAGGATGGGTGGGCCTCAGGGCCGGTCTGGACGGGCGAAAAATCCCGTCCCCACCGGGATTCAATCCCGGACCGTCCAGCTCGTAGCCAGTCACTATACCGACTGAGCTACCCAGCCAATGAGTAATGTATTATACAAACTACTAATCATCGAATATTTTATGAGAAATGTCGATATACTAACCCCTTTGATTTTAGCGAGAAACTGAGCCGTACTCTGACCATTATAGGCACGTATTAATCGATACGCTGGTCCGTGGAAACAAGAATAAAATTGGTGCAGTAGTGCCAATTTGGAGCGTGATTGACTATACAGTTCCTGTCAAACACATCGGCCCGGCCATCAAGTTAAAATAAACAGGAAGCCGAGTATTGTTAAGTACTGAATACAGGCTTATACAGTATACAGGATGTGGTTGAATTTCAAACAGAGACAGGGATGTTTACCCATTATTACACCGAACGTCAGACAAGTTGTGTGGTGACAGCGGATTGCGCTGTATGACGGTCACGTGGCGAGGGCGCAACCACGCGGTGTTCTGCGCACCAACAGTGTTGGTTTGCGACAGCAGAAACTACTGCGGGCGAGGGGAAACCTAACTGGAATAAACAGCTGAAGTACAAGGCACTGGAATCGGTGTCACAATACACCCTGATAGCTATTTCCCTGTATCCCCTTCTTTCTTCTACACATTTGTTTGATATGTAAATAAATTGTAGGCGATCATCCACCCATGAACTGAGCCGATCAAAATGGCTGCCTAGTGACATTCAATCACTCGAATGGTGGGTTCGAATGCCACTCGGAGCATGATATATGATAGCGCATGTCCTGTGTTCACTTTATCCTGTTGCGATGGGTCGAATCCCTGTACGAGGTATCCTATCACTTATCTTGGAAAGGATTCGTACGTTTCTAAAATTGATTTTGCAGTATATCGGACCAGAAAGCCTAATGCTTGAAAGCTGAAGACCGTGAACCTAATGCCTTATTCTGCAGACCTCCGTAGCAAGATTCGCATTGATTCACGCCAGCCGTCCTTTATGTAGTCATGGGCAGAGCGAATCTGTGGACCATCTGAGCATAATGCTAATTCATAAAACAGCATCGTGAAAGATTTTGTACAAGAAGTTGGCTCTGCGTACCTCAAACAATATATCCCTATATATTATCCAGTGCCGCTTACTCGAAGGTTAGAGGCCAGTTGAAATGTGATGGCACACGCGCAGAAACCGGTTTTCGACTTTCGGCGAAACGGACGAGTCCATTTAAATCGGCGGGGGCGTCAGTTCAGTCGACTACTGGCAGCCGAGGTGTGCACATCGGTTTCTATTGTTGGTAGTAATGCTGGATACACCATGTTCCGAGGTAGTGTGAAGGGTGCTGGTTACCCATTCCATTCGCCAGACTCCCCTTCACTTCCCCTCCCGTGCGTCACCGTGTGCCATCACATTTCAACTGGAGTCTACCTGCCTGTCTCTAAGGTACAGAGCAGTCAACTGCTCATCCTAAACGAGAAAGTCCATTGTGCGTAGCCACGCCTCGTTCCCAAGACTCAGGGTGCCTCACGGAAATAAAATATATTGTAAACATCAGTTTTGTTAATTATGATCTTAATATGAATCATAAATATAAAAAATGACAAATTCATTAAAGAAAAAGCAAAGGATGTGAAGTATGTCGTATGGCGGGCAGTATCAACCTGTCGGCAGAAAAACTTAAACACACCTCATCGTTTCGTATTGCATTCAAACTTTGCCATAATATCAAGTTTTAATTTCTTCACCAAGCTTCAGAATCCTTTTAAATTTCGTTGGATGGTTATCGTTTGCCAAGGGATGCCAATTTCCCATTTGTATGTGTGGTCGCGGCGTGCGTATCGGCTGTAGAATGAGGCTTTACTGGTACTGTACCTTAAGCCATAATCTAAAAGACAATAACGTACATGAAATGCTGCATAAATATTCAGGCAGTCGAAGCATAAATGTGGGCACGTGCGAGGTAAAGCACTTAATTTCATTCACTGCAATTCGGAATTATTCAAAACAGAAATCTAAATTGTAAAAACAGAAATCTGATAATGAATGCATCCAGAGCGAGTTTCCCTTAACTTTCTTATATCTCAGTACAATTGTACTTCTCATCATAAACTCCTAATAAAATTACACTTTAGCAAAATTCTTGTCCGTCTTCAAAGCGGTATTCTAGGCCAATTACAGTTAAGTTTTAAAAAGAGATAATGTGAAATGCCAACTTGATGCAACTAGGTAATTTATTGATATATCCTTCGCTCGACATGTTTCGGGTACATACCCCCATCTTCAGGAGCATTAGATGTTGAGTTGCAGCATATGGTTTACTGAACCGAGTTTTTGGATGGGTGGTGGTCTTAAGAGCCACTGCGTAGGTCGTGTGTGCGGTGCGGATGGTGCCGTGCACGACACCATCCGCACCGCACACACGACCTACGCAGTGGCTCTTAAGACCACCACCCATCCAAAAACTCGGTTCAGTAAACCATATGCTGCAACTCAACATCTAATGCTCCTGATGATGACCGTATGCACCCGAAACATGTCAAGCTAAGAATACATCAATAACACTACCTTGTTGCATAAAGTTGGCATTTCACATTATTTCAGTTGCTCTAATTTTTTGGAAGCTTATATATTTTCTGGTGTACAGGATTCCTGTATTCCACCTACAGGTAAAGGTAAAGGTAAACTTCACCCTAGAACAGGCCACGAAGGCCCAGAAGGGGGGTAGAGGTATAACTCTACTTTTTCTTTAAACTCTGAGCTAGATGGGGATGGGTGGTCAACGCCACGCCCCGGCCGCTTTACCCCCGATAAAGAGACCCGGTACCCATTTTATAGGATGTTGGGTGGGCCCCAGGGCCGGTCTGGACGGGTGCGGAAAATCTTTCCTCCACCGGGATTCGATCCCCGGACCGTCCAGCCCGTAGCGAGTCGCTGTACCGACTGAGCTATCCCGGCCCTCGTGTTCCACCTACAAGTTACACTCAATTCATGAGTTACTCTCCGTTATTCGCGATTACGAAACAGGCGTGTATTATAAGTTCAGCATACTTCGCCTCACTTATCGTTTCATTTTGCCACAAAGAAGCAGTCGCAGGCATCTCGTTAGCTATGTGTCGGGCCAACAAACACTCCGTCAAAACAAGCAGCTCGTTACGAACTGTCACAAACATTACACCCGTGCACCTGATGTTTTAAATGCACAATTACGTACAACGCAAATACAACTTCAGTTGTCTCGTTCTACGTAAATATGAAGTGAAAGGTAAAGGCAAATTTGTCTTCGTCCACGCCATTAGGGCGAATAAGGGGAGTAGATGTATAGGCTCCACTCATTCTCAACCTCGGCTCGATGCAGGCGATTGGTCAACATAAAGCCTCCGCCCCTTTACGACCGGGTAAAGACCCCGTTACCCTTTGAGTTGGAGGCTCTATGTGGGCTACAGAGCCGGTCTATACGTCTTCGTAAGTCTGAGATATTGTCTACATAACACAAGACGTAAAAATTCACTTGGAGTGCGAAGGGTACGAGTACCTCTGTGAGTGAGTTCAGATGTAAATGTATCTCTTTCCGCCTCATCTCTTAGCTCAGTGAAGTACGACTGTACACAGCATTATCTTCTGTCCAGAGCTATGGGGGGAAGACCCTAAAGGGATCTCTTCCATCTTCCCATTCCACGACGTCATTTAGACTACACAACGTTTCCCTTATTACCACCCTCCAACCATTCAATTCCCATTTCCTCGATTTCTAGTGTAAGATTCGTGGTCTATTCTCTTTACAAAGCCGTTACGGTAAGCTACACTCACTCTCATTATAGTCTTCTTCCCGCTACGGCTTTTACCGCCACAACCTCGGCTTCCAGTCTTTTGCTACGGATATTCGGAAAGAGACCGGAGCTCTACGCACGCAACGTAGTCAAGCCACCGATACACGTCAATAATACGGCGGAACATGTAAACACAGGCGATGGCTGCGCCACGTACACGCGGGCTTCGGTACTACTGCTATGTTCATAACGTGCACCCTTTATTTTAAAATTTTCATGAAGAACAACAAACTTGCTTATGCAACAAATGCCCGTCCAAATAAATGAAATGTTTGAAATCGCAGAAAACTCATGTAGATAATATGTAAAAGCAGGGGCAAATTCACCAGCCCAGACAAACAATTCCATTTGTCAGACATTTCTGCACACGAGATAGCGCGTCTGCTCTTGCCGTCCGATTTTCATCGCAAAAAACACAGACGTTCATCCTATAACCTGCCAGGAAGGCAAAGAGGATCAGTATATCTAAAACTCTACGCTGTTTTTAACCTAATCTCTAGATGAGGGTGGATGGGTAACGCTATGCTCCGGTCGTTTTACACCCCGAAACTGAGCCGGTACCCATTGTACAGGAAACTGGGCTGGCTCCAGGGTGTGAAAGATCTCGCCCCTACCAGGATTCGATCCCCGGACCGTCCAGCCCCTAGCAAGTCATTATTCCGGCCCTTCATTACATAAAATGTAAGACCAAAAATACTGTTTATCATGCTACGTAACTTGTATGGAAAAAAAAATTTCCCTTCAGATGTGTTATCTACGGAGATACGAGGTGCGGGGCGGAGTATTTACAAATAAACCGATTTTTTTCCCATCAGGAACGAGCAGGCACACGAGTTTGTTGACCCCTGTATGGAGGCATCTGTTGCTGTTGTTGTTTTTGTTCGAGTGGGATGAGACTTAGGTTGTTAGAACTATAGCCTCAATGGCGCTATTGTGTCCGTTTTAGATGATAGGTGGAGCTTAGATAGAATAATAACCGTCAGGGGAATGTGCAGCTGTTCAGGGAAATTCCTGCTGCAGTGTACTTATTGCACTACAATTTCTACTTAACCCACCCTGCAGTTCAGCCCGAGTCTACATTCTAATTCTGAATAGTTTTTTTCCACTCGTATTTGAATGCAACATCTTGTGCAGTGAACACCTTGGACCTGGGCTGTACCTCAGAGGTTCTCAGTCCTCCAGCTGATGAAGAAATTCCCCGTTTCTTACTGAACCCAAAGGTTCATTACCGTTACTTATTATACACATATATAAAATTTATAAAATTTACACATTAAAACATTAAAAACGCTCCGACACGTTTCGGTCCTAAGACCATCATCAGGGAGTTACATATTCCTTGCTAAAATCACACTAGAAATAGTCACAGATTAATTTCGCTGTACCAGTTGAGTATTGTGGCAGCATGCTGTCACAACACCCAACTGGTACAGCGAAATTAATGTGACTTTTTATAGTGTAACTTCAGCAAGGACGATACGGCTCCCTGATGATGGTCCTAGGACCGAAACGTGTCGGAGCGTTTTTAATGATTTAATGTTTTAATGTGTAAATTTTATATATGTGCAGTAGTTGGCATAATAATTAAGTTACTCAACAACATGCACGCTGTAACAACGAAAATAAGTTCACTACCGTATTAACAACAGACTGCTCTTGCAGTTTGAAGAAAGTCGGCTGAATCCGGTTCATACCACAGACCCTCAAATATTGTCCATTTGACGTTTCTTTTTAATATCACGCCAATTCTAACATCTATGCCTAATCTCCCAAATACTATCTTAACTTCATTAAAATTATGCATTGATGCCTCTTCGCTCTCACATGTGCTACATCCCAGCCCATCTCCTGTCTCTTGATGTGAATACATTGTGTTTTTAATGTTTTCCATCCCGAAGTGTTACAACACATAAATACAACGTGTCAGTCAAAAACATAACACTTTATTTTATATACAATAAAAATAGTATATTGTCAGGGCGACATGTTTCAACCTTTATTGGGTCATCATTCCCAGAGGGCCTGAAGATTACCTAATAAAGGTCGAAACATGTCGCTCTGACAATATACTACTTTTATTGTATATAAAATAAAGTGTTGTGTTATTGACTGACACGTTGTATTTATTTATTGATTTAATTATGTTTGGTGAAGAATACTTATCACGAAGCATCATTATTAAGATACAATTTTCTCCAACCTTTTATCATATCCTCTTGAATACAAACGTTCCTGGTCTACATTATTTTCTCAAATGACCTTGAATACTCATACACGTCATTGCAGCAGGGTCATACCTAAAGTTCTAAACCAACCTTATGTTTATTGGACCGTGCAGCATTGTGATAACTGAAGAATCCCAAAAACCAACTAGATGCCACTTGATATTTTATTGTACTTCTTATAGGCTCAACATGTTTCAAGCATTACTATGCCCATCATCAGGAGCTCGCGACTATGATATCATAATCGCGAGCTCCTGATGATGGGCATAGTAATGCCTGAAACATGTTGAGCCTATAAGAAGTACAATAAAATATCAAGTGGCATCTAGTTGGTTTTTGGATTCTTCAGTTCTAAACCAACATCTACAACACGTAAAATAATATTAATGTGTGTTTTATTTCATAGTCAGTTTTTTTTAAATACGAAACGGGGCAATAACACTACTGCGAAATGGTAGAAAGCATTCCTCGAATTTAATCTTCTCTTATACTTGTTTTGTGAACGCACTTTCTTGTTGACATGCAATGTTACGTACAAGTACTGTGCAAATGGTAGTGAAGGTAAGGTAAATTGATTGGATGAGAGTAGCGGTGTCTGACATGCTTTACGGCGACTATTAATGGCAAGTGATCAATCATTGTGATTTATTTTCATGCAGCATAAAAGAGGCGATTCATTGCTACCCAGAATTTTTATGATCAGCTCGAAGATTTAAAAGCCGTTCATACGCACAAGTAGACTGGCAGTTCGGGCACACACACATAGTCACTAATTACCCTCGTTACGTGCATTATGGGTCACTTCCCCCCATGGTGAATTGTTTTGCTGTAAGGATAATGATGCTGATGAGACTGTACGGTCATTAGACCTGTGAACAATGAATTGTACCAGTCACAAGAGCCAGCAGATGTGGTCGCCATTCCACATAGCGATGACTTGCTTAATTCTAAAAAAAATAACTTACCGGTACTTTTGTTTCTTTATGTATCTAAAATTGAAGACGCTTTTCCTGCAAGGAGGGGCGTTACGGATCCGGTGCTGTTAGATTTGCGATATTGTCTATTACTGCACTTTGTCTGACGTTAGAAATTGCAATTTATTTTGATAGGTGCTGTTACTTAGACGCTTAGGCGCCGGTAATTGACCGCTGAGGTTCAGGTTCAGTCTTTGGCCTGTCTACTTGAGAAGTATGTGGCATAGAATCAAGGCATTTCCATCGCACTTTTGTTCTTCTGTCTCAGTGCCATTCCACCAGCTGCATAATCAGATACACAATTCATTCATCTACTATCGACGTCATATTATCGTAGCATTGGACAGCGTCGTTAAATAAGAACTTCTGGTTGTCTGTCATTATTGTTCTAATCGGAGCAGTTACAACATAAGGCGTCTGGGTGCAGGCCAGGCACAGACCACCATTACGGAGAAGTTACAACCACAGTCGAATGCTGTATCTTGATAAACAGAAGTCGGAAGCCTTTGATGCGACAGGCAATCGGTGATTTACCGCGTAAGCTGCAAAGCTATATTGAAATTTTAAAGAGTCATGATAAAATTATGGCAGTCTTTGTATGAAACCGCCTCTTAAAACTTCCCAAATTCGTAGTGTGACTATTCGGTGAAGACATTGCTCTTCTTGGATGTTAAGTGGAGAAACTTGTTATTTTGTTACCGATGTCTCTGGACAGCCTATTGGCCCCATTTTCAAAAGCGAAGCAGTACGAGAACAAGTTGCATCACCTCACAAATGCGTCAAACTCTACCTATTTTTCGGACGGCACTGCGACATCGTACTTTGTCCATTGAGTTTATCAAGCCGTTTCCAAAGAATGTTTAAAGTTCATGGGGTTAATGTACAGCAAAACTGTGACTTCTAGTTCCCATACATGACGACATCAGTGGAGGGATTGCCTGTGAAAATCTTAAGAAATGAGGGAAATATAAAAAATTTTCCGTTGAGATTTGAACCGACTTTACACTAGATTAATAAAGAACAGTTTTAACATCATGCCATCTACGTTTACGACTTCCAAATGGACTCTTTCCTTCACATTTTACTACCAAAAACCCGTATACATTTCTCGCCTGCGCCATACGTGACACACGAACCGCCCATCTCGTCATTCTGGATTTTATTACCCCAGTTATATTCGGTGCGGTACACAAATCATGCGTCCTACTTCCTCCCTCTTATCAGCATTAATTTTTCCCCCTTCATGTGAGAGGCCAAGTTACAGATCCACGTAAAGAAACAGGCAAAATGATTAGCCATGATATCCCATGCAGATGAACATATTTATTAATTGTACTTGATTCACTCAATTAATCCACCAACCACTGCACATATATAAAATTTATAAAATTTACACATTAAAACATTAAAAACGCTCCGACATGTTTCGGTCCTAAGATCATCATCAGGGAGCTATATATTCCTTGCTAAAGTCACTTTAGAAATAGTCACAGATTAATTTCGTTGTACAAGTTGGGTGTCGTGACAGCATGCCGTGTTGTGTAATGTTATGCTTTCGCAACGAAGCACAGAATGCCCATCCGTAGCAAGGCACTCTTCGCAACATAACATTACACAACACGGCATGCTGCCACAACACCCAACTTGTACAACGGAATTAATCTGTGACTATTTCTAGTGTGACTCTAGCAAGGGATATATAGCTCCCTGATGATGGTCTTAGGACCGAAACATGTCGGAGGGTTTTTAATGTTTTAATGTGTAAATTTTATAAATTTTATATATGTGCAGTGGTTGGTGTAATAATTGAGTAACTGGACAACATGCACGGTGTAACAATAAAAATATGTACTTGCTTCCTTCAGTGTTAGGTCCGGTTGAAATGTTGGGACATTGAACCAGAACGTTCGTGCTTACGTCACACTCAGTTCGACAGAACTGGAACCGAAGTGAAGCGTTCCGTATACTTTGAAACCTTCTGAAACACAGGCCCACTCCAGTAGCCTATCCAGTGACGGACTGCAGGCGTCAAAGAGGGGCAAACCCATTTATTAAGCAGCAGCACTACAGAGTTGAGTGATTCAGGCAGTTAGTCGGCGGCTTCTTGCCGCGGACAGCCGGATCCAGTCTCAGGCCAGTGCATGTGGAATTGTGGTGCGAAGTAGTGACAATAAGGCTAATCACCGAATTTAAATATTGAAAGATAAAAACATTATACGTCAAACACATAATTTATTATATGAGGGCTACATGTTTCGACCCTTTACAGGGTCATCATAAGGCCTTTTTTGGAATCAAGTCAGTGAAAGCTGCGTACGTAGCATTCACTGACTTGATTCGAAAGAAGGCCTGATGATGGCCCTATAAAGGGTCCAAACATGTAGCCTCCATACAATAAAATGATGTGTTTGACGTATACAGTTTTTATCTTCTAATATTTAAACTCTTAACACATCGGGATGACTTCAATCAAAATTAATCTCCGAATACTTCAAATTCGCCCCGTCATTGTCATTCCACTTGCGTTCCATACTCATTCTTTCACCTGTCACTGACGCTGTATAATCTCAGCAACTGACAGTGTCATTACATAACACATTTAAATATGTACTGTATTTCCTTCCACAGATCCAATTCAAACAATTTCCTCTCGTCACGCTGAGGCACCACACTCTCCTAGTACAGTGGTGACTTCCCCAGCTACTCGGTGCAAGTTTCAGTGCGAGTGACACCTGTTTCTCAAACCGGGTCGATACGTTACGCTACGTGCATTTACACATTTACGGAGAAGTTACAAGTGAAACCTCGTATCCCTCCGACTCTCATGTTTTCATATTCAACAGACCGTGTTATCTTTGTATAATGACAACACTTTATTCAACCTCTACTTTAACAAGAGTGGAAAGTTGTAATCCAGTGTACACCCCTCTTCTAAAAACATTCTCTATTGTTTTTGCACACTTCATTGTCTTTTGTATTCATTTACTCAAGATAAAAACGTGCTATTCAAAGATGACTACACTGTATGGTGTAAAACATTATATATCCCTTATACTATGTTGGAGAGGCTTCACGATGACACACACACACACACACCACATTCGGTAGGACTCCTCTGGACGAATGATCAGTCCGACACACAGAACTATACCTGACAACACACAACACCCACGAGAGACAGCCATGCGGTCGGCGGGATTCGACCCGCAATCCCAGCAAGCGAGCGATTGCAGACCCTCGCCTTAGACCGCGCGGCCACTGGAATTGGCAGGTATCGACTGTGTTCTGGAGTATTTGGCAGATCAAAAAGAAGGTTCAGGTATTAACTGCTAGATATGAACTGCTGTTCTACATCATATAGCCCAAGAGTTTTTGGAGCAGAATTTTGTTTCTATAAATACCAATTTGGAAATTATATACAACAGGTATTACAGTTGACCGATAAGCTTATAACATTACATTACTTGGAGTAATTTTAGCATTTAACCCCACTAACAAATCTTTTCGCATTCTGTACAATAATTTCGGACGGACAGACATACCCGCAATATGCACTCATGTGTCTGCATGCACACTGCATGACTCCCGGTTCTGTTCAACAGACCGCAACCTCCATGTTGAATGACAGTCATTTATTCGAACTGTAATTTTAAAAAATTAAAGCTGTGCCCCGTGCAGCGCACGGTGACAGAGCAGTAGTTGCAGGGAGACAGCAGTAACTACTTTATCAATCCGAAGCGTTCAACAAAACAACGCAGTGACACTGTGTAATTGAAACCCGAGGAAATTCGAAGCTTTACGATTTATCACGCACATACGCACAGATGGGCACAAAATACTGGTCTATCGCGGTACGTAGCTTCGATCAACGCGCTGAATCTTGCACATAATACGCCACTGTACAGCTCGTAAACAATTCTACGGAGTTTGAGACAGTTCTCAAACCATGGGCTAATTTTATCTGCCAGCTGTCTGTAGCAATCCGTTGTCTGTTCCTTCAACTACAGCTTCACTGCAGCTGCCTTATCATTATTAGCTTTACACCTGTGACTTTCACATGATGCCTCCGCTTGCTGTAAGGAGTGTGAAGTTCGTAATGAATTGCAACTGATGGCACTTGACTGCCTTAAATGGGATCGTGTAGTAGACCGGGTGATCGAAATGCTAATTAATGCGGAGCAACAACAAAATTACAGCATACAATGGAAGACAATCTCTTGCATTTACTAACTATAACAGTGATTTGCCAATTACTGATATTAACTAACTAAACAAAGCAGAGTCCTTATTCAAAAGCCAGTGTTTTCTCAGCTAGTAGAAAAAATTCCTTCATTTTAAAAAAGGTAAAGCAGTCCCGTTACAGGCTCGGAGGGGCCCAGAGGGTTCCAGAAAGTCAAGGTTCCCAGATTTCGTGACGACGGCACAGGATGGTGGTAGGTTGTCAGCCTTAAGCACCGGCCGCCTTTACTCCCAGGAAATACTCCAGGTACTCGTTTCTGTTAGAGGCTGAGTCGACCCCAGGGCCATAGTGCGATCGGAAGGAATTTATGTCAATGAAAAATTCCAATGACACCAGCTGGGATCAAACCAGCGATTACAGTGATTACAGTTTTACATCATATTATAATTTACACTTACTTGTGGTCGCTACTTCTTATACATAAGCGGATTGCGTATTTGCCGACAGTGTGTTTGTATGTTAACATATATGGTCTTTTCCCTTGTGATAGTCTCCCTAAAGATGACTTGTTTAAGTCTAAACCTGTTGCGGAACGTAAACTATGAAGTTGTACAGTTTGTTTGTCACAGAAATTGCATTCATTTGGAATTATATATAAAAAATACATGTCTACTAATGGCTCTGATTTCGCCCCCCCCCCCCCCCCCCCCCCCCCCCCCCTTTTTCTCCCCCCCTTACCCTTTATAAACTTTTTTTTTTCCTTCTCTTAAAAAAAAAAAAAAGAAAAAGAGACGCACCCCTAAAAAAAAATTTATAAGCAAAAAAAAAAAAAAAAAAAAAAAAA
>Ga0131853_10011277_pt1 | contig 16352 bp, 8 predicted proteins | sample TergutLab28metaG_FD_92764 | JGI IMG/M metagenome (GOLD analysis project Ga0131853, IMG submission 92764) | Labiotermes labralis P1 segment gut microbial communities from Petit-Saut dam, French Guiana - Lab288 P1 (version 2) (version 2) | ecosystem: Host-associated > Arthropoda: Insects >...
AATTGGGAGGGCGCCCCCGGGAATCCAACCCGCGGACTTCCGGGGCAACCCAATGGGGCGCCCGGGCCCCCCCCCCCCTCTGCCCGGATGAACTAAACTAAATAAACTACTGAATTGTCAAGAAGGATTCTAATCCATGGGGTTAGTTAGCTAGTTAGTGTTCTTCGATTTGAAGTTTCGCCTTTTGACTTTTCTTCTGTTACGCTTATGGTCACAAGTCCTGATATTCCACACTCGAATGACGACATCGATTTGCGGAAGAGCGGATAACTTCGGCTGTTTGCAGACGCGATTAGATATACTACCCATATTGCTCTGAAGCGAAATATACCCACCGAACGTTCTCCGTGAAGGAAAGCAGTAACAGAACTAACCTATACAAATACATACAACGCACAGAACAGCTGTATAGTTACACAATTTTCAACGCTGACACTGTACCACAACGAGATTGTTTATTTTAGTAATATTAAATTTAAAAACAAAAAGCTTCGTGTGAACAAATTTTATCTACCGGTACTTGACACGGACAGGTGCTTTCTACTGAAGGATAATACGAATGTAACATATGTTTAAAAGACTTTTAGAATCTAGTCAATGCAGCAGAACGCAACAAAGGACTGCAAATGCGTGACATCGGCAGAACAATGCAGTAACAGTTACAGAAGATCCGATATAAAATAACCATACAGGCGCAGCAATATGATAAAAAAAAGTGTGTGCAGTTGGCGAAAAGGGTCAAAGAAAAAATAAACAAGACACAACCGTTAACAGACAAGTAACCTTACAATATAAATAACAGACAGCTGGTAAACACCGTATATTAAATTAGGAGGCAACGAAGATGATGCAGTATCATTGAAAACCGTAGGTCTTTTCATAAAAGTTGAATTATTAATAAATAATGAACAAGACAGAAGGTTGAAGAAAGTTGTTGTGGCATAATTCAAAGTACTATTCCAGTATTAGACCGTACGACCTTAGGAAAACCATAAACACAACACCTAGGGCACATGTAGCAAAAATGTTCAGCATTTAACCACGACATTGTGTTTTATAGCGTCAAAACACATTCCAGTTTGTAGCAAAATTATATTAGGTTGATAAAACAATGTTAGTCATAAATCTCTGTACGAAATTTAATCAAATTCGTTCTAGAGCGGCGTCAATAAACGTGGTCAGACTGACGTACGGAGATGTGTTCTGAAACGTACAAAGACATATCAAAACTCGATGAAGACAAAGAAACAATTTAGAAGACAGTACGCGTTAAAGGATATTTGTTGCTATAGTTCATTCATTCATATTTGAAAGAATGTTGATTTTTACAACTTCACAGTCTAACTCTTCATCAATGCTAATTGCGAACTCTTTTTTATCACTGCATCACACATCATGTAGTCATTAATCCCCCACAGCCATTCTCATCGACATGTCGTACCTACGTATGCAGCAGCTGGCGAGTGATGACCATGATTTTCGTTTCCTTCAAATCTACCGAATCCTGAAACAAATGCATCGATACTTGCGGTAATTTAGACACATCTGTAAAACATGTAGCTGAGCAAGACTAGAAATAAAGGACTACAAACACCAGACTTTGTAATACCAACGAATTCTTCGAGACCATAAAATTCATTGCCTCATTACCATTATTATGAATGAAATACTGTAATTACACCTTCAGCTTCTTTGCAAACCGTAACTATTACATCAGCGATTAATTTTAGCACCACAAAGGAAGACCCAATACAAATCAAAATGAATTTACCCCAGAGTGTTCTTAATAATGTCTGGATTTTAAAGGCATTGATACAGTCTTATAAATTAAACCCCCATTAAAACATAAACTTCAGCGATAATTTCAAACAAGGTCAGCATAAATCCATAAGAGTATAAACCCAGAAATATAAAATGCGTCCAAGGTGTGGCATTAAGAAGTATGCCTCATTTGCAACCACCTGGCAAAAAATGGAATTTCAAGTGCCGTGTTGGCGAAGTGAAGGAAAACACATATGGAGAGAGGGCTCTGCGACACATAACAAACAAAGAAGGCAATGTACGTACAGCGCACATTTCTCATTCAAAGAAGAGTTCAGGGAGATATTACCATAAATGTACATAGGTTTTCAAGTACCCGCTGTGCTTGTAAGTTGTTAATGAAACGTGGATGACAGATATCGGAAAAATCTTCAAATATCAAATTTCGTGAAAAATCCTTCCAGTGGAAGCTGAGTTGTTCCATGCGGACAGACAGACATGACGAAGCTGATAGTAGCTTTTCGCAACTTTGCGAAAAAGCCAAAAAGTACCCATACCAGTAGGTGGATCTTAAATCCAAATACATTCATGATAATAATCTTCTAAAAAAGTTTCTAGTATTAAGTTTAATGAAAACATCTAAAAGAACACACACACAAAAGTTAATTTAGGAATTCAACAGAACGGTCCTTAAAATGAACGAAGTTGTCACTGTGCTTAATTAAGCACCATGCCATGAGGCGCATCAGAAGTGAAGGTACAGGTCCGCGAATTCTTACCTCACACCCCTTCGTTACTTAATCTCCATTGCAAGAGCCACGGATGTTTACTGGGTAGGAGGCTGGATGGGCTCTAAGAATGTCTGGAAATTGTGGCGAAGAAGTTAGTTTTTGTTGATAGGAATGGCACCTAGACCGTCCATGCAATAGCCTAGTCACAGAACTGCCACAGCTCCAAGCTTGACCAGATTGAAGACGACAGCATTCATAGTGTTGGTCCACCATACCAAGTTTCGTCCAAACTGGTCACATAGTCAATATTACCCTACTCTGTGCCTTGCAACCGATAAGACACATGACCACGACGAAACCACTAACCTATTATTTTTAAAGCATATTTTGAAACGCACCTGCTGCGAACAATTTTAAGCTCAATATGTTAAAGTGGTGTCAATATGTTGCTTCCTCGTATCTCTTGCTCACTGCATATGTTCACTCTACAGCAGGGGTGCCCAATTTTCTTCAGTCGTGAGTCACATGATAATAAATCTGTGTGTGTGCGCGCCGCAAAAACGTTTTACTGATAGCAATGGTGGGCACAGCTTACTAATTATTCAGACTTTAGGACTAACACAAGAGCAGCCACATCAACTTGATTTGTAAAAATGCGCAGTTACTGGTCGATGTTTATCAAGTCAACGAAATTACTTGCCTTTAACAGAAAACAATTCTCTACTGGTCTTCTTGTTCATGTGCAATAATTAGTTCCCTGTTTGGAAGGGTGGGCTCAAAATCTCAGGATGACCGCATGCCGGACGTTTCGGCTTTACAAGCAACCCGCCATAAGGTCCTGGTTCTAAGAAAAGTTCAGCGGTCAGTTTATATAACAGGATTTGAAAGTTACTACACGCTAAGCTGCAACAGTAACGCTTTCCTGAACTATCAACGAAGTCCCATAGACAGTAATATCGTTTCAACAGCACAGCCAAGCCACTTTATTTTTTCGGTTTCTATGCGGTTTTACGCAGAATGAATAGTATACACGCATAACTCAGTGGGGCGGTTCGTTTGCAAGTTTTATCTCCGAGACTGAAGAATTTCTATTAAATGTAATACTGGCAATTTGACACTACATTTCTTAAATGGTTTTATTTTTGGTCCCTTGCCGTATGTTACGTGAAATTTCTCAAAAACTGTTCGTCATGCATAAAAGTTTACACCGTAACATACCGAATAACAACAGAGGCTCCGTTGTGATTTTACCATCAGAAACTACGCACGGTAGGCTTCGTTCGTTTTAGAGCCCTGCAACATTCGTAGCTGACCTCCGTCCTTTCTTCGGGCATCCAAAATGTTGCCATAGTCTATAGACACGCCTTGCAACTTACACAGTGTCTTCTATCTAATGAGTATAACGACTAGGCCACGTGCTGGACGGTCTGGTGATCGCATCCCGCTAGGGGCTACAGATTTTTCTCTTCTCTAAAGCGTCCAGAAGGACCTTGGGGCCCACCCAGCCTCCTATTCGATGGGTATGGGGGTTCTTTTCTGAAAGTAAAGCGGACGGAGGCGGGAACTTTACTCACCTCCATCTAGTGCCGAGGTTAGGAATGAGCGGAGCTATACCTCTATTCCCCCTATATGCCTTCATGGTATGGATAAGACAGACTACTTTACTATCCAGTTGGTACTGCAGCCTGGGCATGAAGCTGACCACTCACTTCTAACTGCATGGAACTTCACCTCTGTTCCCCCATAGGACTTCATGTCACGATGCTTTACAAAGACCACGGACAACAATACCTCTGGCCCTGTGAGTTCTATGAAAGTGCATGGGGAAGAGGAGGTAAAGCTCTACTAATTCTTCACCTAAACAGAGGCAAGATGCCAGCTTCACACCCTGGGAATGTAGTACCGAATGCTGGGTGGTCTCCCAGAGCCAGTCTGGACATTTTGGAGGAAGGAAAAAATTTCTTGCCCTTGCTGGGAATCAAACCATGATTTCTCGTACGCCCAGCCCGCAACTTAGTTGTTAAACTATCCCCAAGCTAGGTGTAAACATCTGCCACGTTTTATCTTGTTCTGTGTAGGAAAATGTATTGCAGCCAATTCTTTTGGTGGCCATCACTTTTAATGACAATCCTATCTGAAATATTTATGACTGAAGAATAAAAAACCAACTAGATGTCACTTGTTATTTTATTGTACTTCTTATAGGCTCAACATGTTTCGGGCACTACTACACCCATCATCAGGAGCTCGCAACTATGATGTTGATTACCACATTGGTAGTTTCATTCTGCAAAGATGGAGAGGTTAGTGTTAATGTAAATTTGTGGTTTTTAGTTGTGTGTCAGGTATGATGTTCTTTGTTGCAGCTAGTAACATGTTTCTGCTAATATTAATAGTTGTGATCTTTTACAAAATATTTATGTTCCTGTTACAACCTTATTTCACTCAAAGTAGCACAAATGATGTGCCTATGAACCTTACTAGGTACTACCAGATTAAATCATAAAGTATTTTTTTTTGATATGGCATACACTTAACAAAATGCAACCTGGTGCACAGAGCATTCTGATTGGTCTTCATCTATGCATCATGAGAAAAAAAACAGTTCAATTCCTTTCCAGTAGTAGTGCTGACTACTTTCTAATCTAATTTCTATGGTTCATCCAAACCCCAAATGCCCTCAAAAGCTGACAGCAATTCATGAACTAAGGTATGGAAGCTCAGTAATTTGAAGTACAGATGCAGTAAACACTGACGTGATACAAATCTTGTATGTAACAAATCACTGGCGTAGTGTATCACAAACCAAGGCTGGTCCAGCTTGCTATCCTTTCAGGCACCAGCATCATACCAGTAATTATGAGTCATGAAGTAGAACACAGCCATGTTGGGAGCTCACAGACTTGTGCCTGTCAGCTCCCAACACCTGGTATGAGGGTCAGGGTTGAATACCTCATCACCTCTATTTTGACTCTAATCAGTGATAGTGTAGTACAAACCAGAGTAATCCAAATTCTGGGCATTAAGGATTTCTTGGTTGCCCTCCACCTCTTCTGGCCGAGTGTCTGCAGCAGTTGTAGCCATTTTAAAATCTAAAATAACTTCTGATTCCTTCACTACTGACACCTTCAGCAGAAAATACTTTTGTTACACTTTTAAACAGTTTTTAACATAGCACTTTGTTCTCACATGTTTATGAAGTATTTACTGAAATTATGACAGTCACACTCCACTTGGAGACCTACAGTTCTTTAGAACTGTTGCCAGACTAGGAATCTAAAATAGGTGCAATGGTAAGACTGATAAGATTAAAGCAGATAAAGAGCTCACAATCTCTCGGAAACAATAACAGATACGGTCCACCCATACTACAGCATTCCTCAGCCTGCTGTTCTTTTCTTACGTCACCATTAAAAACACTTAATTTATTGTGTCCTGGTGGGCAAGATTTAAACTTTGATAAGCTTTATCCTTCACAGATCGACATTCCCATAACACAATACCGCATGACACCTTGTTATCTTATCACAAAGTGTATTTCTTATCTCTCACATGTGAGATGTATGTTCATTTGTATCTGTGAAAACACTTCGGGCTCAATAGACTACAGTTTTTGAACTCATGAATTCAAATCCAAATTAACTACACAACAATGCAGCCCTGATGCCTCATGAACACCAGTTACTGTAAGCCCCAGCCTTTGATCCCGTTTTAATAGTACAACACTGGAATGCGCTCATAATCATGCACTTAGTCCTACCACCTCTTTCTCATTTTTCCAGAAGGTATTTTGCCATACATATTGTAACAGAGTATCGTCTTAGGAAAGCAACTATCAGCACTCTGTTACACATGCCCTGTCCCACACAATCATTTTAATTAGTCAGTATCATACAATTGATAACATTTGTATTGCATGTTATTTTCATTTGTAAATCCCTGCTGAGGATGGTGTACAGTCATCAGATCAGTCTGTATGCCTGTCCATCAAGTCACAAATATACCTTGCTTGTGTTAATCTATTTAATAACACTTCTCAGCTCCTTAGGTACACAGAATTAAATGGCCAAATGAGTGTAAGAGATAAAATGGAAAGGATGAGGGAGACACAACACCAGTCTTTGCCTGAATGGAATGATGGAAACTACAAAAAGAAAAATTTCAGGATAGCTAGAATCCAGTCAATATTTGAACTTGAAGCCTTCCAAATAAGAAGCCAAGAAGTTAATCTCTTGACCACAATGTTCAACTCCTGCTTGGTTAGCCTAACAGATGGCTGCATTATTTTGCTACAGAAAGTCCTTTTCCTCCAACTAAGCACTTATGTGAATGTTACTAAAGTTTCCTTGCACATTACCTTAAAAGTAAACCCTAGACTTATTTGGGACATGGCAGAAAATATTCATCACCTCTCTTACTGCTTAAAAAATTTCAAAATGATTTAATTCCAATGGTAATTTTTCATCTGCTTTGAACACTGTACTTGAAAATGTGCCTTTTTACAATGAATGTCACCTCTTCATAAATGATTTAGGATCTAGGACTGTAAACCATCAGCAAGTATTGTTTTTTGTAAGGTCATTGTTTTACAACTATTACTGAAGACATAACTTAATACAATAACTGCTCAACAAAAACTGTAACAAGTGAACCTGCCTATGAGAATGTGATAGCCACTGTAAGTAATGACTGTACAACATTATTACTTAAATACAGACTGTAAAGAGTAAACATGCATTGTTTATTGCAATTAACAACCTCAAGTGTTTACCTTCAACATTCAGAACTGGGAAACCTGTAACTGTTGATTTCTGACTTGTAACATTCTTGAACACAAGCACAGGACTGACTTTCCTTCATGGAACAACAACACGTTTCTTATAATGTCAATACATATTAATAATTCAGAACATACGTTATGACAATAAATTTTTTGCAATATTCATCTCACATGATTATATCAACAATGTGGATTTTGATATAACAGTTCAACTACCGATCAGATACTCTGCCATTATGAGACTGGAATACAGTATGACAGTACATCAGGAAGTTACGGACTTTCAAGAACACATACCAATTTGATTAGAAGGGAAGTTCTGCACACCATTCTCAGTGAGTTTGGAACACACATGAAACTGGTTATGTAACATCATGTTGGGTGGAAAACTTTATTTGTATGCAAGTTTAATTTCTTTTCTAGCTGAGTGACTACTAGCACCTCACAAAGGACTCTCCCCATGGAGTTAGTTATGCAAACTCGGTCACTAAAAGTCTACTTGAACAATTCCTCTGTTCAGTCCATTCTGTAACACTAATTTTTACTTACTCCTTTGTCACTTTATGACCAAAGCAAGTCCATGTTTCTGCATGTGTATGTCTTGATATTAAAAAGCCATGAAGCTTGGCAATAACGTCATACCTTTACCAAACATCCCAAATTCAACACAAATGTGCATGTTTATGGTTCCTTCTTGAGGTAGTTGCATGAGTGCTTTCTCATTGCACATATCATTATGTGACATCGCTGACAACTTGCACAGTACAGCTCACAAACATAGTCTCCATTCTGTGCTTGGAACTCCTGTCTACAGGTGGGGGATGTGCACAGATAGTCAGGTTTCTAGAAGTCCTCTGTCCATCATCACATCCCCTATACTGAAAGCATTGCAAAGTAAAGGAAATTAAACTAGGTTCACACCCAAGTACTCATTCTCATGCTTACCATAACGCTGATCAGGAAACACAAACTAGTAAATGGATGTCAGCACCATATTCTTTCTCAAAGCATTTCCTTTCATTGCTATCTGTTGATGCAAATACACTTCATGATTCCTTGGTATATAAAACCTTCAGTGTCACAACTCTGAAAACTGTAGAATTCACAATTCAACAACCTCAAAGCTACTGTGATAGTCTCACACATATTCAAGAAAGTTCCTCTTTGTAACAGAACCTATGTCAAAATCGAATTCATTAACTACCCAGGATAGATAAAACACAGGATTTTTGAGAAAAAACAAATATTAGAAGATACAAAATTTGTTGCTGGTGGTTACATTACAAACTACATTAATGGATGTCGCAATTTGTAATTTCAGTACAGTTCTTAAGAGTCTATTCTTTCCAGAAATGACATGGTGCTTGCTCGTTTCTGATGTCATACTTAAGCATGATTTCAGTTCACAGGGTCAGTTAAATCTGTCAGGCCTAAATACACCTCATGTAACATTAAATTAGGATACAACTGGTAGCTTTCATTCAACATTGGTATTGCTTAATACATACACAGTACATCATACTGGCAAATTATTTTGCTGACCAAATGGCCAAAAAGTAGTAGTGACCTTGGCATGTCATTATAAAAGCAATAGGCTCTATGAAGGTGAAGCTGATGAAAGGAAAATTCACTGTATGTATTGAACTTTTACTAATACATATTTGTCAAGAATTATACTTTAGTAATTTCACTGGTCCTTGAAAGACACCCTTAACATCTACAGCAACTAACCACCCTCATGTATCTTACAATTTAACCCTTTAAGACTAACATTAACTTAAGTTGCACTAACACCTCACACAGAACACAATCTGTTTCAATCAGAGGGACCAATCCGTTACTTTTTCATACAGAAATAATGCTTTATTGTAAGAATCATATTGTTCACACGCACACACAGTCTCTACGTTCAAAATGCCGAGTTTCTAGTCTTAAACATTGTGGTATGTACACTAACCACCAGGCTGATGTACAGATCTATTCACACTCATATGACTTCACAAGTTTTATCAAACAAAAGGAAGGGAATTAACAGGAACGAGACTTAAACATGGTTTCTAAATTTGGGCATTGCAGCGGCTGTACTCTTTTAAATGGTTCAGTTCCAAAATAAGTCATCACTTTCTTCAGCATCCCATCCTGACTCCACTTTCTCATTTACATTTTTATCAAAATCTACTTGCTTATCATAAACAAATTCTGGGTCTCCGGGCTTTATGCGATTTTTATTAAATGTCTGATCCATGATCTCCTTTTTCCGCCGTAATACATCGTCTCCGAGTTTATTCAGATCTTCATCGGGGCCAAGTGTAAATTCCTTGTTTACAATTTGCACTGCATCGAATAATTCAGTGCCTTTCATATGCTCCTGCAGTACTCGTAGCATCTTCTCTACTTGGATGCTTGGAACAGAATGCAATATTTTCTCGTGCCTGAGTTTCAAATCTTGAGCCATAAAATTTACATTATAAGTAGATCTAAAGTTGCGAATTGGCATCACACACTTTCGTAATTTATTCCCTCGTAATTTGTCCTCATACACTAAGATTAATGCAGGAGGAGAAAAACGAATACCACACTTTTTAGGGACACAGTTTTCTTCGGATGCTTGCATTTTCCGTTCAAGTCTGGGTAAATGTTCGATAAATTAGTATTACTTCACGAACATCCAACATAAGGATGTTATAACAATGTTATGAACACTGCAACACATGCTGTCACCACAAACAGCCAAGACTTTTGAAACTTTCCGCTACAAATCAAATCACTTCTCTTTCGAGCCATCATTTATTTGTAGTATTTGGGTTACATAACTCTCATCCGTGAGTTAGTGTCGGGTGTCGCAGACCACTCTAATCCATGGTAGGGGACATGAATCAAATTACTACCTCAGTGGGATCTACTCACAGATAATCTAGTACATTAATCTGTGATCTATAATACGTCCATCTTGTCCGAAGTATATGTTCGGAGGTTACTACATGAGTGCGTCAGTATGTGCGCTCGCGCTAACAGAGTAATGCGGGGTCTAGTTACACATTCGGGTACGGCCGTCGGGTTTCGTACGTGTCCAACTGAGTGATGGACCTGCCGCACGGAATAAAAAAATGTCGTGGGCAATTCGTAAATGAAGCACAACACGTCGTTCGTACTATCATCACTTCCGGTGACTGATCCATGACCACAGTCAGTATTCACAGATTAATACAGAGTTGGGATGTAGCACCGGTTGCAATAGGTGGATGAAATCGGTCGTCCAGGCGTTTCTTTGACAGTAGAAAATGCTATTCGTTATTGGGCAGTGCTAAAAGTTGGAAAGATAACAGTATTTAAATTTTAATAGTATAAGAAAATATAGCATTACTGCAGGAAACACTGCTATTAGAGGAATTAGCACAAAGTAGGATATAAAACCTTGTTATTTTTTTACTAATGAAAATTTGAATAAGATTGTTTACACTTGTATATTGATGCATGAACTTATATATTGACATGTTCTATATCCTGAGGGATATATCCCCTTTTTGGATCTACCGAACACGAAATAAATGAAATGAACTACTGGGAAGTAAATGGATAGCTTACGCGTTGGTTCCTTACTCCCCCGCGTGGAAATAGCACTTGGTTCCAATCGAAAACAAAGCTGGGTGCATCCCCAAGTCAAGTCTTGACGCGTAAGAGTAGACAATTCCTATCTCTGCCAAGTCACTATTCCGAGTGAACCATTGCAGTTTTCAAAGTGGTTATGTAAAACGTCTGTTTGGAAGTCTACTAGGCAGGTTCGCAAACCAGTCGCGACGCGATTGCTTATACCTAGTGACTCCCACTGGACGGATTTTCGTGAAATATAACATTTTAAGATTTTTACAAAAGTTCGACATATTTCAAATCGAACCAGAAGTAACAGGCACTCCACGTGATGGCCTGTGTACTGGCACCCATGATTGAGACAGTTTGCTGTGTATGGTAAGAACTGCAGAAACAAGTGACCATCACATATGATTGTTTAGTCTCCCTGCCTACGATATCTCACCAAGATGATCTGTTGTGGTTCTGTTGCCAAGATACGGAGAAATTTTTATAAGTATTTAGTTTTTGTGGGAAATGAGAAATGTAACATATAAAAACAATAACAATGCAAATATGCCACAAGTTTTACATGTGGACATTTCCTAACCTGTCCATAATATACACAGCCATCTGTCAGATGTCCACTGCAGCCCTGTTTCAGACCCATATGCAAGTTGTAAGGTGGCAAACAGGACAGTTCTTGAAAGATAAGAGCAGGGAGCCTGCTGGTCATTTTAATTTTCTTTTTTTGAATTATTGAGACCTTTACACCCACAACTGTGCAGTTGCAGTGATTAAATGCCTCCAAGCTAAACAATATTTCAAAATTAACTTCAACAGTTTGAAGCATTCATATGGTTTAAGGGGGTTGACTAGACTGATGGCAATTCCAGTTCTTTATGGTCCTGTCACAGAATGTCGATATCTGGAAGTAAGCACTGAAACATCCTTGTTCCCCAGTTCCCATATCTGACAACAATGCTGCCACTGCAATGTGCTTGTGTCTGTTGCTGCTGCTGGTCATCTGCTTTCCACGTTTTGTGACAAAGAGGCTGTTCATGCAACTCAGTAAATTACAAATGATTCATGATCATTAGTAGACAGAAATGTTACATATTTATACATGGCATTTAATTAAAATAAGCCTTTTCATGGATTACTAATAACATGTACAAATAAATACATTTATTGCCACTTTATTGTGTATGATTTACAGTATGGACAAACTACAAATACGAGTATAATTACTATTTACTTGAAGATCTTAATCACCTATGCAAAGCACAGGGTTTATGTTTCACTCACAATGATCACAGTCACTAAGGTACAAACATGTCTCCTGAAACACATCTTCTGTGTAACTGGAAACTTCTCATTGGCTGCAAATGGCACATACATGAAGTGACTGTTAGCAAACTGGACATGACACAAGGTTCATACAGAAAAATGTATTGTCTAGTAAGCTTTACATAGGAGTCAGAACATTCAGTAATGAGCTACTTCTATACAGACCAGTACGTATTACTGCCCATACACAAAACATGGGAATTAGGCCAAAATCATTAATGTAGGACTCATCTTGTTTATGCACAATAACATCTTGTACATAGTTCAAAGATACACTAGTTTAACACATATGCCAGGGAAAACTGTTCAATGTTTCTTCAGGTTTGTTAGCTCAAGTATCTTAAAGCACTTACGTGTACAGTCACCATAATACACGTTAGTCACAACTGTTCTGTCAAACAACCAAAGCCTCTCTGAAGTTATATTTACATCAAAGTAATTTTCTTTTCTTCTTAATGATTTTTACATGCTCAGAATGAAACTGAAAGTATGAAAATGGATATTGTTTGGATTTAATTGCATTATATGGGCCTAACAGAATACATTTTCCAGGCATCTGTAGCCTGTTTGAATTTAGGAATGACTACACATATTGTGGGCTGTTACTTCAGTAGTGCCACCCACACAAACAAGAATTTACCACTTCTGTTCTCTTCATACTGGGCTGCAAAGCTGTTATGCTCCTTCTTTATGATAGTAATGAAAACAATTAAAATGTCATTAATTTTGACAAAATTTTTTAACTTTCCTTTCTTTTAAAATTAACATTGCCATTACACTTAAAACATAACAACTCTGAGACAGTCTTAATATGTGCCCATAAAGGTTGGATTTTCTGTTTTACTGTTGTGATATAATGCATGTAATTGCAAATGACTAAGGCTTATTTTGTAGAGCCTGTTATGAACAAATACATGATTTTTTTTTCTAAACATTACTCTCACTAAATAAAAACAGCTCTGTTCTCCAGCACAAGTAGTGCCACTAATTTTATCTTCCGCACTCTCTTTACAGTTTTGTCATTTTTTATTTTATTTTGCCTTGTTCCATATTCAGTCTAATTCATTGAGTATGCATATTCTTGTACAACATACAGAAAGATCCCATTGAATACAAGGATATTTTTGTTTGTATATTGTTAAATTTGTCACTTAAGTTTTGTGATGATAAATTTAAACATTTTATTTACATATCCTGAATAAATGGAATTCAAAGTGGTATTCAAAACTATAAAAAAACAGAATTATTAGTGATTTGCAAGAAAAACTAAATCTCCACCATTCTGTACATTCATTACAAATAAATTGAAGAGACACTGAGAATAAAATTAATTTCAACACAGGAACTTCAAAAACTGCTGTTGAAAGAATTTATAGTTTTTCACATTAACAGTTTTTTGAAACTTATGTTCTTTTGAGGGAAAGTTTACCTCCTATGTTTCAAGTGAAAACACCCCACTTTTTAGAAGTCAAAATTAATTTCAGAGTAAAATCTCAGATCAAAGTCCAGTCCTTCCACTCCCACTATCTGACCACACAAATACCACAACAGCACATAATGAGCAGTACTGGAGGGATTTCATTTGTTACCAAGTATGTCAGAAACTCCTGTAAATTCTCTCTAATATGTGCCATAGGAAAGATGTGGACATTAATCTTAATGACAGCTGCACTGCTGCGTTAGCCATGCTCAACATCTGACACAGAGATCTGTGTCATGACCAAGAAATGTGGTGACTTTACCTACATTTTCTGCATGTCTCTCTTGTCCCTTGTTTTCACTACTATCTCAATGTTCTGCCAGCACCGACAGGCACAAACATAATGTGCCCAGCTCTGCAAACATGCTCCTGAACATCTTGTTTTACAATCATCGGTGAACAGCAGAAGCAATTTGTGTGTGATCAGAAGAGTACATAAATACTAATGACAATGTCTGTCAGTATTTCTGATTCTTACACAATGCACAACACAAATAAATAAATAAATCGAACACCATCAAGAATTCTCAACCTATATAACCAAACTGAGTTGGTCAGGACAACATACAAAATAAGACCACATCTCATGTCGAAGGAGAAGTTTTGAAAATGTAACGAAAAATACATTACTCAGTTATAACGTGTGGACTAAGCAATGTTACACACAGGAAATTTGGGAAAACAGGAGACAGGAGTAGTAAACATTACAAAATAAGGTATAATGAAGGAGAATATCTATTATTGTGTACACTGTCACTACAACAGTGAATGTAACATTTCCAAGGTACTGTTAATCTACGCAATGTGGATTCATGCCTCAAACTGCAAAGTTAACAGCGGGAAGTTCCCACATTTTAAGAAGCTCTACCTATATACAGGAATAATGAACCAATGAATCAGTTTTATAAATAAAGTAAAACCCTCTTAAGACATTTTTGGAAAAACTGTACAAATTGGGCTTGTTATGCAGGAATGAGTCCTAAAAAAGGTGTTTTGCAATTATGAACTGAAGCCGACATGCACTTTACCTAGATTAATATTATCGGGACAAATCTTTGGGAACCGTTACTCTAAATTCTCAGTTTAACTTGTGGACCATTAATGTTACCAGTAAGTTCTCATTACCTTCCCTTTCTTGTGAGAAAACTTGGCAATAATGTGGTTCAGTTTTTGAAAATAGGTCTGTCAATGGTAGTATACTTCATGTGTAGTGGACTACAGACTACGAACTCTACTTCAAAACAGCTTCTAAGCACAGTTCTGAGTCGGAATATCAATTAAAAAGAAGCATGCGATAAAAGGTTGAGAATACTTGATTAAGACTACAGAAGTAGTAACATTACTTAACACTCAGTCTTTCGTAGGGAAGATTCGTTATGTTCCCGTTGCTCTCTGACCTGGCTGTCTAGGGAATTTACAGCCCCCAACACTTGAAACAAGCTCTCCATCAGTCGAGTGAACACATCAGCCATGTCTTGCTGTGTCCGTGTCACCACAAATATATCTATTCAAAAAGAAACATTTTTATTTGAATATTAACCTACTTGCTGTTAACATGACAGTTGAAGATACTTGGCAGTGACAATTTAAAAAAGTACAGTCTTCTGGGTTCTGACACCCTGTATTGGTCACTTAGATGTTAAATTGTGTGTAGTAATGGTTCCATACAAAGGCTTTGTATTTCAGATCTGATTAACCCACAATACCACCATTATAATAACTACAGTTCTTGCCCTTCAATCCACTGTCTGTGCATCCCCGTTTACTGTCCCACCAAGAGGTATCTACAGAATTAATGAAACATACGTTATTTATCAATAAAGCCATTTTTAAAATCATCACACTGTTTTCAAGTATGGCATGTGCACTGTCTTTTCCATGGCCCTAGTCCCAAGCCTCTTTCCATATATATACAAACAACTTTTTCCATGCTTGGCTTACTCTTCTACCCTGAAGATGGAGGCTGCACCAGGTCTCTGTCTACCAAATACAGAATGTCACATAGCCGATGATGTTAATCTTATTACATACTTACTTCATGGAGCAGAATCCTTCTTGAGAAGCTAACCGGTTATTGGCTCGTCAAGAAATTCCCTGCATTTTATGGAACTTGAAGGTTCAATTTTGTATTCACAAGTGCCTGCCACATGTCCTTATCCTGAACCAGATCCATCCAGTAATCTTATTATGTCTGAATATTCCCATATATTAAAATCTATTTCATTTTTAAATGTTGTGTGTGTGTTTTTTTTGTGTATATGAGCGCACAAAAAGAGACAGTAAAGTACATTCTAATTACAAATGAATTGCATTACTGCAGTTTAGACACACCAGCTGGTTGAGAAATAATAAATTTCTTTCCAGACTGACTTACCAGATTTGTCATGAGCCAAGTGTTTGCAAAACACATTCAGTATTGTGGTGATGTCATCTTCCTCTGTACCACATGGGCAAACATCAGTGGCCAGTGCTCCTCTGTAACAGGACATGTACAGTGGAAAATGTGTTGGAATATGGTAAGATCTAAATTAAACCATTTTTGCATAAGTTACAACGAATGACTGGCTGCTATATCTAATGAGTGTTTTGTGACAAGTAACTTCTTAAGCAGTAAAAGCTCATTACACTGTACTTCAAATAAATGTGTGCACACACACACACACACACATATATATATATATAT
>Ga0131853_10011278_pt1 | contig 16352 bp, 10 predicted proteins | sample TergutLab28metaG_FD_92764 | JGI IMG/M metagenome (GOLD analysis project Ga0131853, IMG submission 92764) | Labiotermes labralis P1 segment gut microbial communities from Petit-Saut dam, French Guiana - Lab288 P1 (version 2) (version 2) | ecosystem: Host-associated > Arthropoda: Insects >...
CACTGCTCCACAACACATTCCTACACAACATGATATGCTGCCACAACACCTCGTTTGCAAATACCAATTGAATTGTGAATACTATAATATAACTTTAGCAAGGAACTAAGCTCCCTGATGATGTTCTGATAAGATCGAAACATGTCGGAGTGTTTTAATGTGTTTTAAAAGTGTTTTATGTGAAATTATATGTGCATTCGTTGGTTGATAAATTGAAGTGATTCCCCATTTATTATTTCGGGTTTTCATACCAAATTCTCTACATGTTGCTCCTGTCTCAAGCTCGCTACAATCTCGCCTACCTCATTCTTCTCGGTGTGATGATGAAGTAATATTTGTTGAGAAAAACAAATAATGAAAACCCAGATCATCCAGTTTCAACATTCAGTTGTTACCTTCCCCTCATTGTTTCCAAACACTCTCCCCAGCACCCTGTTCTCAAAGTCTCTTACTGTGAGAGACGAAATTTTGCATACACACAAAACAACGGACAAAGTATAAATTCCATATTTTAAAACGTATTCCTAACATCTGTTTTTATTTTATCTCGACATTTTCTCCTGTTTCAATGTATGAGGTGACAGTCAAAATTTTCCGGAATGACCATAAACGGATGGAAGCATAACAATGAGGCACACTTTACATAAACACGAAGAAAGAATGAAGACTGCGAATATAAGTCTCAAGAGAAGTACCAGTGGCAGCTGTGAATACAGTAATTATAATTACATTAAACCGAAAATTTCTTAGCCGAATGGGGAATTATTAGCTCTTTAATTGTATTGACAAGTGTAGTTTTTATTTGTTTGATTTGTCAGTAAACAGTATTCATGAATCAGTGCTACAAATCGGAAAAACATACAAAAAGAGTTGAAAATCTGCAGTGTTTTTTATTATGTAATACAAAGACGACATTGATACAGAAGCCGTTCGCCTGTTTCAAAATATTTTCAAAGTAATTCTGTATGATTGATTACGCACAAAGTAAGAGCCAAACAAAAACTGGATTGAAGCCAAGAATTCACGCCCTTGCTACAGATTAGCTCAATCAATTATATGCTGTTGAGTAACTTATTCTTTTTGAAGATATATGTGACATGATTTAATAAAACTGAATGTTACAAATAACATTAATATTTTCCGAGCCACTCAGCTTTTAAGATTTACAATTTCAGTCGTCAAAATCACTGCTGTCATAAACACGTTTTTCCTAAACCCATTACAATAAAACCAAACCATCGTATTTAAATGGTTTGTGTGAAAGCCACTAATACACATAAATGACTAATAAATGGGCTTATAAAACATGTATATGCAGTCAAATAGGCTGCGTTATGACAATGTATGAAATGAACCTGATTTACATGCGTGAAATTTATAGACTATATGCAAATAAATATTCCTGGGTCAGTTGTAAAAAGAAAATGTCCTAGTGTATTAAGTCTGCAAGGGATTATTAGTTTTACAGAAAAAATTACTCATACTAATGGAGAAAAGAGTCTGTGTCCATTATAGAGAACAACAACTTAAATATTGCTTTGGGAAGCAGTGCGTGCTTATTATACGATTCACACGAAACACAAAAATACACCGTGCGGGTCAATAGAGTTGCAGACAGAATATCTACTCGCCATTGTCATTGAAATAGTTACGTTTTACCTAGACATACGTTCAGTTCCCTACTTGCTAAACCAATTCCGAAGAATTTTAATACAAAGTCTCAAAAACCAACCAGTATTAAGGAGTTACAAAAAAGAAATTTATTCATCAAATAAGGGAACATTTTCCTGCAAAAACAGTACCTTCTTGCACTTTTGGTTCACAGTGTATGGCACTCTGTCTTATTAGTTGCTCGTTTCTTCGGTGGAGAATGATTTAACCATGCCTAGCATAAAGGTTAACTATAATTATCACATACTGAAGACCTCCGCATGTCACCCGGACAATGTACTATGTGTCTCGATTAACTCTTTTAACAATTGACCTAATTTTTCCAAACAGCATTCACCGGTTGGGCGCTTACTTGAGAAAAAATTGTTCTCTGGCTTTCATATCCCTAACTATAAGAATAACTTGCTATATGGAAAAATCTACACGGATTATACGCATGTATAATCATAACCATGAATATAACTTGTGTTACCTACACACGCACACACACACACACACACACATGTATGAAATTCATGTACAGAGGCCTACATACAGAATGACTCAGAAGAACAAGTTAATATTTTGGGGGTTGATTGTATCGGCCATTGTGAGAAAGAAATTCATACGGACATGTGTCTAATTCTGAACGGTTACCAACATAGGTCTATTTGAATCTCCAGACCTGTTACATTTATTTGAGGGGGGGGATGCTGGGTGAGGAGCGAGGTTTACAAAATAAAGGTAGACACACGAGACGAATTGCTCGGTGCCATTTTGGATGCTGCTGCTGTCCACATAAAGAAACATGAAGATCAAATCAGACGAAAAACACACGATGTTTCCAGAGGAGTTGCAAAGTGCACTGAGGTTAGCGGTGGGATTTTCGAACATTTACTGGGAACTGTAAAAAATCTGTCATGTAAACGTTCAGTTAAAATAAAATTAACAGTAAGTAATTTCTCTTTCTTTATTGCCATTCACAGTGCTTTTGTAGTAGATTAAAACAGCTCTATCTCAGTAAACATTCAGAATTTTACAGTTGTTTATATGAACTTTTTCTCACAATGACTGATAACTATCACCTTCCGATATTGACATTTTCTCCCGAATCACCCTGTGTAGATAAAGAGGTTGGTTGCAAATATGGGAGAGAAAAGACATGATCCAAAGAGCAGCAAATTTGCGGGTGTGGAGCTGTAGATACACAGGGTGAGAACTGGTTTGTTTCTGGCATGGGGATCAAAATTCATAGCATCGTGGGAGTCAGAGGGTGAAGGTGTATGCTGGTTCCTTGTGGACATACTAATAGTGCTGTTAGTGATTGGGGCTGTAGACCTAAACCCAGGACCCCAGAGTAAGCGAGAAAAATTAGACCAGATCCTTGCCTACATGAGATGCCAGGAAAGCGACCGCCCTGCACAGTTTTACTTCTCTTTATGATGGGGTACATGCAGAGTGATATTGGTGTTGCACCACTGTCCACCTCTCTGTTAGGAATTGTTGCGTCTGCAGGTACAACCGCAGTTATTAACAAATGTATAGATGCAAACCGTTAGGTGTAGATCACAAAACTTTGATCACACAACCAAACCGAGACGTTTAGTCCTCATTTATGTGCTTCTTACTGTTTCAGCAATATTACATCAAAATTGCTCCCATATTACGTGTTCATCCTCTATATACGAGATTCTTTCATCTACTTACCTATCAATTTATCCACTTATCTATCTTTTATCAGTCTATCACTCTATGTATCCAAATATCTATACATCTTTCAATCTACCTAAACAAATATCTGTCTATCAATCCAACCATCTATGCATTTATCCATCGAAATATCTACCTATCTATCTGCTATCAATCTATCTATTCAACTATCTATATATCTATCTATCTACCTATCGATCTTTCCAACAATATATCTATCTATTCATCTGTCCAACTATCTATCTATCTATCTGTCTGTCTGTCTATCTATCCATCCATCCAACTATCTTTCTATCTATCCAACTATATATATATATCAATCTAACTAACAATTTATCCATCTATCTACACATCTATTCTACTGTTTATCAATTCATCCAACTATCTAACTATCTGCTATCAATCTATCCAACTATCTACATATCTACCTACCTATCTATTTATCTATCTATCGAACAATCTTTCTACCTAACTTTCTATCATCTCTCTATCTGTCTATATATCTATCTATCTATCTATCTATTCAACTATATATGTATATAACAATACGTGTATATACATCTATTTACACACCTACTAAACTATTTATCAGTTTATCCAACTATCTATCTACATATCTATCCATCTATCTAGAGGCTCACAGTTCAAAGGACTACTGATATTAATCTACTAAACAGATGACCAGGTATACATGCCTGACGAACGCCTGTTGGATGAGTACGTGCTTAATGACGTGGGCAAGATATGGGTGGGACCTCACGGCTCTTCCAAGGGCCGCGAGTGGATATTCGGTCAATTCGACGCCGTCGTGCTTCCGGCTGTGGATCTGATGATGAGCAGGAGCGCCGTGGCCCCGGTCAATCGTGGCAACCCTATCTACGTAACGCGTGCCATATCTAAGATGGTAAGTGTACACAGTGACATACAGTTAGATTCTATTGATAGCTCATTTACTTATGCATAAAACAGCTTGAATTATACACCGTAACTTTATAGTACGATTAGTGAATACACCAAGACTTTATTTTACGCTCTAATCGCGTTCCTGCAAGTTTGGGCGCAAATCAAATAGGGGTAATTAAAAAATTGTCCTCCCACAAGAAGTAATACAATAGGTATGGGTTACAGTAATAAGGCGCAGCCAGACAGAGGGCATTAAACCGAAAATCAGAGGGCGTATACTCAGAAGTGCATATTGGCACGGGGCATTAAAGCAAAAAAGCGTAAAATAAGTGCTAGGTGACTTAGCTGTGAAGTATGTGAAGGAAAGCGGTCGTAGCCTAATAGATATTAGGGATATTATGCAGACATTGGCGGAGATTAACTTCGGAAAACAACAAAACCAAAAAGGCAGGGCAGCCGGCCTTAAGCTTGGGATTTGAACCCGGAAATTTCCGGGTTGGAAAGCGGTCTACTGCCGTCTTCACCATGACGTTCGGTGACCTGTAAGTTATCAGTCACAACATTTGTGCGGAATTCTGAGAACAAATTTCACTTATTGCCTGTATTGTGGATAAGATTACAGTGCACCAGTAGGTGGCGATATGTGGGTTTTGGTACAGAGGTATCGACGTTTTTGTGCAACCTTCTACTACCATGTTCCTGCCTCACATTCCTTCTAGAAGTCTTCTCCGAAACGATTATTCCTATTGATTAAAAACCAAACGGTGTCACACCCTAGAAGACCGTAATCTGAACTCCCACCGCCATAGTAAATTCCGATCTCACGCAATATTGATGTGGGTGTTTGGATCAGGGATGAAGTAACCATGCTTCTCTTGAGAAATCTTTTCGTTGATGCAGGTGAATTCGAATGACGACTTGGGAATACTGCAAGGTAGATGGAACGGTGAATACGAAGATGGGACAGCTCCCGCTGCCTGGACAGGGTCAGTACCGATCCTGGAGGAATATTTAGATACTGGCATTGAGGTCAAGTATGGACAGTGCTGGGTATTTGCTGGAGTAGCAGCCACAGGTACAGGACCGAACTTTATATTACTGCTTCATATTCCGTAGGTTCTGCCTTCCTATATCTGCAAAGTAACCCGTTATCCTGTCAGGCTTTTCGTTATTTCTTGCAGTTCTCCTTGAATTGACAAAGATATCATCTTAATATAAAGATCTTATTCCACCTCCTTCACATCTGATATTCTCGATCCTACTTGTCGAAAAAAACGAAAAATACTGTTCAGTTAAATAAATGTTATATTAACCAAGAATTAATGACAAGGAAATTTATGTGTGCTTTTCTGGGTTCATTAGAGCTACAAATTGAACTTTAATTTTTAAGCGCTTTCGCAAAATTGCGAAAGGCGACTACTGACTTTGTCATTGTCTGTCTGTCCGTCCGTCCGTCCATCCATCCGCATGGAACAACCGTCCATCCATGTGGAACAACTTCTGGAAATTTGTATGAAATTTGATGTTTGAGCATTTTTCGAAAATTTGTCGAGAAAATTCAACTTTAATTAAAATCTGACAAGAATAACGGGTACTTTACATGAAGACCGACATACATTTCTGATCATTCCACACATTTCTTCTTAGAATGAGAAATATTTTAGGTATACGTTGTACAGAAAATCAAAACATACATTCCACGTTCCATTACTTTTATCGAAAATCGTGCCGTTTATGAGACAATGAAAAATATTTAGGGCCCGACAGGCCACAGATGAAAATATGGTGTATGCGCATTGCATGCTGGATGCCAAAGACTAAAACACATACTCAGAATATGTAATAATTATTGCTTCTTCACTGCAACAATTCTTGCACTAACGTGCCTCAGCGTTACGTAGTATGTACACTGCCTGTCTTGTTACATTTCCTTTCAAGAAAACTTTTTCCCATACGTTAGTCTAAACTGAAATATAAACTCAAAATAACCTTGTTTTCTGAAAACTTTATACTGTGAAATTCTTATATCTATACCGGTCAACTTGGGTCCTTCTCAGAGCATAAAGCTAATTTATATATGCCTTTGAACTTCTTGCAGTGTGTCGTGCTTTAGGCATTCCTTGCCGAGTGGTGTCCAACCTTGTATCTGCCCACGACGCTAACGCATCCCTGACCATAGACCGATATTACACAGCCGATATGGAGATGATGGATTACGACCCCACAAACCCTGAAGGAGATGACTCAATATGGAACTATCATGTCTGGAACGACGTGTGGATGGCTCGCCCCGACCTACCCAAAGGTTATGGAGGGTGGCAAGCAATCGATGCCACCCCGCAAGAAACAAGTGACGGTGAGATTCAATGTGTGAGATTTGAGGGTCTGACAATGGTGATGAACAAGACTGCTGTCCTCAGAGTTGTGATGTCACATTGTTATGAAGATATGTATTGACATTCCGGAAGAAGTTGTTATTCTCCAGATAACATTGAGACAGCCGGTACTTTAAAATATTTTGGTGTACACCTACCAAACCACATGTCGTCACAACATAAAAGACTTGTCTTCATAAGACTTACCATTCGTAACTCATTCCAAGCAGAGTGGGATTATGTTAACGCTGTGAACTTGTATTAGGGAGGTGCCAGTGAAGGTAAAGGTAAAGTAAAGTACACCTTTGAAGACCCTGAGGGGGAGTGGAGACTTAGCTTTATTCTTTCTTTAACCTCGGCTTTAAATGGGGTGGGCGTACAACGCCACGCCCTGACCGCGTTACCACCGGGAAAGATCACCGTTACCCATTTTACAGGAGGCTGGGAGGGCCGCAACACCGGTCTGGATGGGAACGTAAAGTCTCGTTCCAACCGCGTTTCGATCCCCGGACCATCAAGTCCGTATCAAATTTCAATAACGAAAGCACCATTACGGCCCACGGGAGGCGTCAGACATAGTCAGAACTTTAAAAGCACGAGGCGCAGCTAAATTGTATTCACAAAGAAGCAACTGCTTTAAAGAAATCATTCAATTATTTCGTCATAAAATCCAAACGGTTAAGGTTAAACAGTGAAGTAACAGTTGTTTGCTCTAAGAAACCCAAGAAACACACAAATAGAATGTGTGAATATAAAGTAGAAGTTTTAAATGATACAGCATTGGTTCACGTAATTACCACTGTGGTTTAAATTTTAACCACTTCCGTGCCACCAACAATTTAACAGTCTTGGGTGTGCGTTACTTGTGTTTTCAAAACGCTGTACAACAACTTAAGACCTTCCATCCAATAAAAAGTACAAGTATGTATGGATTTACAATTCCTCTCCTCCAAGGGCTTTTCCCTCTTACAAGATAAGAAATAGAACAACTGGCGGGCAATTATTTCTACTGGTGTGCTGACCGCGGGTCATAAAACCTTGCTAGAGGAAGTCTGTAGTGTAAAAATGTATAACGAGAGCAATTACTTATACTAAGGGAACGTAATGACACAGAAAGAGACGTACAATTTGCACTATTTATTTTAGTACTCCACAGTGGACCCAGTGGCCCTCACAGGATTTTCCTATACTCAGTTCTAAAAAATTCCCCGTAAAAGTTGTAAATATCTAGTACATTTTCTAATACCACCAAACATTAGATTATTTTCCATGCGTTTCATTTACCTGTCCTCTGCAGTGAAACCTAAATTTTAACAAATGGTAATGCTACTAATAATACTTATTGGGTCGGGATAGCTCAGTCGGTATAGCTACTCGCTACGGGTTTGACGGTCCGGTGATCGAATCCCCGAGGGGGCGGGATTTTCCGCATCCGTCCAGACCGGCCCTGGGGCACATCCAGCCTCCTATATAATGGGTACCGGGTACTTTCCCGGAGTAAAGCGGTCGAGGCGTGGCTTTGACCACCCACCGTATGTAGCGCCGAGGTTAAGAAAAGAGTAGAGCTATATATCTACTCCCACTTTAAGCCTTCATGAACTTAACTTGGGTGAACTTTAATTTTATCTTTACCTTTACTAACAATACTTCATCACTTTCCCGTACTGTGGTTTTTCCACCCCTGAATTACATACTGATCCTAGGAAAAATAATAAACGCAACTCTGTAGAAATTAAAGCCTTCACAAAGAATACAAACTTTTGTAGCATTCAGATACCGAATTCGTTGTTTTGAAAATTTCAGGGGTGTACCAGTGTGGTCCTGCATCTGTTGAAGCCGTGAAATGTGGTGCAGTTGGCTTCAATTATGACGTATCTTTCATGCTGTCAACTGTCAATGCAGACTTGGTGCGATGGAAAGAAGATGATACCAGTGAATTCAACTACACACAGATCGATTCCAACAAATACCAGTAAGTGCTGCAAATGGTATAGGAGTTCTAAGTTATTTCTTCCGCCATCTCTCCTCTGATACCACTAAAACTGATAAGCTAACAGTAAGGAGTGAGCAATCATGATATGGGAAATTCCGCCGTATTTACAGTACAAAGATAAAAACAGTGGCAAATCAGTCCTCTCTACAAATTCTGTACAAATTGCTCGATCATGGTTTAATTGTTGCGCCGAAACATGTAGCTATTTATTAACTTCATTGTTTACTCCTTGGAGCAGAGTCCTTCTTGAGAAGCTAACCGGTTCTCAGCTAGTCAAGAAATTCTCCGTATTTTACGGAATTCTAAGGTTCATTACGCCTTTACAAGTGCCCGCCATCTGTCCCTATCCTGAGCCAGTTCAATTCAGTCCATGCCCCCATCCCACTTCCTGAATATCCATCTCTATATTATCCTCCCATCTACGCTAGGGTCTGTCAAGTCTACTCTTTCCTTCAGGTTTCCCCACCAAAACCCTGTACGCACCTATGTTCTCCCCCATATATGCTACACGTCCCGCCCATCTCATTCTTCTCGTTTTATACCCCTATTAATATTTGGTGAAAAGTACAGGTCATTAAGTTCCTCATTACGTAGTTTTCTCCACTGCCCTGTTACCTCGTCCCTCCTAGGACCAAATATTTTCCTCAGCACTCTATTCTCAAACGCCTTCAGTCTACGTTCCGACCTCAATGTGAGTGACCATGTTTCGTACTCACACCAAACAACAGGCAAAATTATAGTTCTGTATACCTTCATCTTTATGCTTTTGGATATCAACCTGGAAGACACAAGATTTTGCACCGAATTATAGCAAGAATTCCCTGACTTCGATCTGTTCTTAATTTATTCCCGAATAGAATTTTAATGCGTTAAGATTTTCCCAAATATTCGAACTGTTCCACCCTTTAAAAGGAACTATTATCAGTTTTTATACTGTGACTTCTTCCGATCGCAATATGGCCCTGGGTTCGACTCAGCCTCTAACTGAAATGAGTACCAGGAGCATTTCCTGGGGGTAAAGGCGGCCGGTGCGTAAGGCTGACAACCTTACCACCATCCTGTGCCGTTGTCATGAAATCTGGGAACTTCAACTTCCTGGAACCCCCTGGGCCACTCCAGGCCTGTAACGGGATTGCTAAATACTGTGACTTGGTCCTGCATTCTAATCTCGAGACATGACCATGTACTTAGTTTTATCGGCATTTACCTCTAGTCCAGTGTGCTTACTAGCAACTACGAAACCTTTTGTGCTTTTCTTTACAGTCTGTACTCTTCCGCCCAACGTACTAATATCATCAGCAAAAAAACAAAACCTGATGTGTGCCATTTTCAGCCATCCTAATTTACCTGAACCCTCCTAATGACATACTCTAAAACGAAGTTGGCAAGTAATGGCGACAAAGCATCTCCTTGTTTCAAACCATTCTTAACAGGAAACATGTCGGACAAATGTTTGCCTACCCGGACCACGCAGTACCTTCCACTTAGACACAATGTTATTAACCTTACCCGTTTCATGGGAATACCAAACTCAATGAGAATATTATACAAGATCTCCCCCCTAAAAAAAAGAAAAAAGTAATTTGTTTTATCAACAAAAGCGATGTTGGACAGGCTTGTCATTTTTGTAATAATGGAGAAGTGACCTTTAGCCTTGCTGTCCAGCACGTTATCTTACATAATTGATGTCATTCGTCCAGCCAGAATTTCGGATCTAATCCTAGCAACAAAAGAAAATTTGTGTTTAAAATGAGACAAAGCAAAGTACATAACAGATTTCCTTCTGCAAATTTGTATTGCACGGTAGTCATTATCTTCAGTTATTTTACACACAAACAAACGGTACAATGGTTAGCGCAGGGCGAAATTTACTTCGATTCCTAGAAAGAGCAGGACTTCCTCTTCCTTGCTAAAAGAGTTCAGTGGTCCTGTATCTCTCCCAGTCTCCTATTCAGAAAGTATCGGGTGCTGTTTCCTTAGGGGAGAAAGTGGCTTAACTTGAAGCTGACCATTCGCAACCATCTAGCGCCAAGGATAATGATCGCTGGAGCTACACCTCCACTCACTCACAGGGCGACCTGCCTGTAATGCAGCGATTACCCTGGGCTGTTCATGACGTGTCCACACAAATTCGAGGCACAGTACTGGTTAGACACACGGTAACAGCTCGTAACCTTCGGCGCGTTTACAAACGAGAGTTGCAAAGAATGCCTATTAGCTTCACCGTTATCTCTCTGCGTGTAACAACTCGATAAACAACGAATGGATTTCCAACAAGTTTGATCGATAGTCCAGCGCATAGCTTATACTGCAGCATCTCAACTCGCACGTACGGGATCGCAAGTAATTCAATAAAACTTGCGGAAAAACCATACACGTTCTCTGTCCAATACGTTTTTCTCGCAAGTCCTACTCGCTTTAAAGAACCTAAACTGAGGGCAGCGAATGCCCTATGTAAGTTTTAGACTATGTGTGTTGCATTAATTGCTCTTGCACTCATTCTTACAGTAATATAAACAGCCAACTAGATGCAACAATAACAAATTTTTATTGATAATTACAATCAGCTGAACATATTTCAGGCGATAATTTCGCCCATCCTCAAGAGCACTAGACTGTGTTTACAGCTTGTTGTATAAAGCGCCGGCAATGCTGCCTGCTGGTGACAAAGTTGTCACCAGCAGGCAGCATTGCCGGCGCTTTATACAACAAGCTGTAAACACTGTCTAGTACTCCTGAAGATGGGCGAAATTATCGCCCGAAATATGTTCAGCTGATTGTAATTATCAATAAAATTTGTTATTGTTGCATCTAGTTGGCTGTTTATATTATTGTACCAATGCTGCACGGTCACACAAACATCAAACTCATTTTATACTTACTCCATGCAGCAGAGTCCTTCTTGAGAAGCTAACCGTTTCTCAGCTAGTCAAGAAAGTCCCCGCATTTTATGGAGCCCGAACTTTCATTTCCGCTACAAAGCCCATCTTATACAAAATATAAAATTACACATTCTAAAAGATGTTGTTTTATGAGTTGGTTACATAAACAAAAACGAAGACAAAATTTCAGAAAGGAAAATAAAAGATCCCTTCATTACGCTTTTATTTTATGTAACTTGTAAAAAGTAATCACAACTCCATACAGTAGAGTTCTTGATCATCCGATAGTTGCTCAGTTTTTGAAGAAGATACCCTGCCCTTGTCGAAGCCAAAAGTTTAATTACCATGTGAATAAGTCAGCTAGCGAACCCTATCAAGAGCCACCTGAACACAGACCACATCCTCATACCCCATAGTTTAAACATCTATTTTAATATTATTCCCCAATTTGAGTCTCAAATTGTCTACTTCCTTGAAGTTTCCCCATAAAATTTTTTATATAATTTTTTCTTCCTTGTGCTTGCAAAACCAAGCTCGTAAGCCCTTTCTGCTTTCTTCTGCTAGAATTCATGCATCTAGTACTTCAAAAATACTTCAAAGAGCAAACCTCTGAAGCCTCACGCCTGCCTATATAAGCATAAATGCAAATGTGCCATAAGCATATAGAACAAAGAAAATAATTAAATTGCATTTCATTCCTTCAGCATTGGACGGATGATTCTTACAAAGAAGCCGTGGATATATGATCCTAATGGAGAGAGAGACAGAGATGACGTCACAGATGAATACAAAAACAAAGAAGGTATGGTGAAAGCTCCAACCATATTGTGCTTTATGGTTTAGTTTCTTGGCCGGAAGGGGAGTAGAACCGAATCGAGGAGAATATTTTGCCATGCGGGGTGTTCAGTCGGTTCATCCAGCATACCTGGCGCCTTCACACTCTAAATGTCTGTAGCACTATTTGCATTATACCAAACAATCAAAGACAGCTTCATGAATATTGTCCGGAAACAATTCAGAGACATTAGTATTTTCTTTTCCTTTCTGCCTTCAATCAGAAAATTTCTGAATAATGTTATATGCATAAATAGATCCGGGGTTTAAATCTTCATTCGGAGATCAGCTGTCCTTTGTGCTTTCACTTGGTACTTCTAAGTGAACTCCTTTAAAGTAGGCCTCCTTGAAATTCGGTCACAATTTCTTCGTTCAACTTTGTTTATAGCGTAATTCAATTCCTTATTAACCTTTTGGCGCCGGAATCGTTTTTTAAATTTTAGCACACCCTGTATATAAAATGTGAATAATACAGGAACCAAATATGTTAGAATTATGAAACAAACTGCATTTTGAAGAGAAAAAAACTGAGAGTATACACCTTGTTTAAAATATTCGGTACCTATATTTGTTGAATAAATATATAAAATGCAACTTTGGAGATTAGCGGAGCGGTACGTCAACTATAGTTGACGTAAGGCGTCTTAAGAAAAATTCGTACGCTTCTGAGATACGATACTGTTTGCGTGTAACACAATTTCAACGTTTTGATCCATTGACTCGTTTTCAAGAAACTTAGTAAAACATTAATAAAATTAAGACCACTCCGGTGCCTTAAATTTCCCCTGCCGTAATCAATAATCAAAACACGGTCAACATTATGCAGAGGGGGCGACAACAGCGCCAATTGATTTAGTGAAGCAAAAAATATACGACGCTCGTTACGGTAATGTTCCGTGCAATTGAAATAACAACACGACAGGCGTACAAAAATTTCCCGCAGTTATCAGTTCATAATTAAATTTAAATTACATAATTAACTACTGCATCTGTAGTTATGCGAAACGCTATGTAAATATGTTACGAAGGTAACTCCGTATTATATATGAAATATTATCAACAACTATAAAAAGAGAGACCGTAGGGAACTTTAGATTGTAACTAACAAAGTCACCGTAATGTGTCTCCAAAAATAGAAAACAGCAGCAATACTACCAGCTAAGTGAGAGAAAACTGATTGCAAAAATATTTTTATAAGTGCGAGATTTTGGGCTCTCACAGCGGTGTTGATGTAGATTCAAGTCTTCAGGGACGTACTATCTTATCAGGCTTTATGAATTGTGTTTCCATCTCCTGTCGCTCGATATTATGCCACTTGAGATATTGTTAGTATCCTTAAATAAACTAATATTAAGATAAATAAACCGGCCTTTCTACCCTCTCGGAAAGCACCGTGGTTTTAAAAGTTAAATTAAACAGAATAACCCGTCTTTTCTAATCTTCAAATCCAGCCTAATGCACTGTCATGGCTACTTTCGAATAAAGGGTTCAGCAGGCTTGCCATGGCGTGGGCTATGCCGGTTGGTCTAACATTCCGGGACCAGGATACGTCACTGTTTACCACAAGATGGCGTGCCAGTTGTCAATGACGATTCGGATTAACTTCAGAATGAGTATCAATCGGAATAATGTTCAGGATATGTCATGCTCAGCACTGAAATGCAACAATCGTCTTCCTAGACCTCCTGAAAGATGACCATTGCGTCTCATAAGCCATCAGTAGTCCCGAAGATGGTTCTGGAGCTCCAGGAAGAAAAGATATGTTTATGGGTCAGGAATTTTAATGGATATGGGACACCTTGATTGACGCTCTTTGTTAGCTCTGGAAAGGCTTGAAAATTGATCCGTTTGTCACTTGGGTATTAGGTGTAAGAAATACTAACAAAGTTGTTCTTTCATTAGCTAAGCGTTGTCTTTATTGGCACATCAAAGAGACAGGACACGCTCTTACCAGTTGCAGTCAACTGCTAAACTTGGTTATAATGAAATACTGCTGCCTCAGTCTTGTAACATGTTCTCCTTCCACGCTAATTTACTCACAGCCTTTATTTTTAGCTCCATATAATGTATGCGAGATGTGGATTTTGCTTTTCAAACAGAAAGGTTCACAGATCTGCAAGCCAGAACGCAGTGTTACAGAGGGCAGCACCTCATAACAGCTCTCTGTCCTTCCTATAATATTTTTCTCTACATAGGTGAGAGAATATTATTTTCTCATATCGCTAATAATTAGGCTTATGATTATGTACATTTTGCACATTGAACACGTAAAGTGCACATGTTAAAATCTTTCAGCAAAAGTACTGTCAGAAAGATAACAAAAGCATATTTCACTATTTATAAGATTTGCCCTAACGGAAAGTTTCAATTTGCCTTCATTTTACGCATGCAGCATGCTCGAGGTCGTGAATGTTGTAAAAAAGACAAAGTTACAAAAAGGTCCCAGACTTAATCTTGCCTACAACAATAGGTGTATGTCTCCGGTCACTGCTCAACAATACATCATGCACTAAAAACCAAGTTAAACTGAGTGATTACGGCAGCTTTCTTGTACGTCACCTTGTGTTTCGCTTTAAGACACGACAGAACAACTTCCTGCCATATTCCAATTGTCGACAAGTCACATTTATCATTATGCTGTTATATTATCAGGTACAAAAGCTGAACGTCTTACCCTGCTGAACGGAGTTCGAGCTTCGGAGAGAGCCAAGAGGTTCTACATGCTGCCTGCCAAATCAAGGGAGGACATAGACTTCGAACTTGTGAACCTGGACGAAGTGAAACTCGGCGATGGTTTCAGCATCACCGTTAACATTCACGTATGTTACGGCTAGTTTCTTGGTGCATAAAAGTTCTTTTGCACGTTACAGCTGCTATGGAACTTTTCGTAAGATACGGTTTATGTGGACCAGTTGCTACGAAAGAGGTGTGGTTTGCTGTACACAATCGTTAAATGGACGCGGATCGGTAAAGCCCGGATGGCTGCCAGAATACGGCTCCGGGGCCCACCCAGCCTCCTATGGAATGGGCACGTGGGTTTTCTTCCTAGGAATTAAAGAGACAGGGGGATAAAGCTTACAGCTTTCCTCCGTCTACCGCGGAGGTTAAAAGGCATTGAAGATACCTCAACCACACACACTGACACACACACACTCACACTCTCACACACACTCACACACGCACGCGCGCGCCTTCATCTAGTGATGGGTAATTATATACACAAGCAATCCTAACTTACATTATGTACTAAATTTCTGTACAAGGACCCATTTCTAAAAAGAGCTTTATGTTTAATTGAAGTTTCTTGTAGACTACATACAATACTGGACAGACAGACCAGGGGTCATGCAGAGGTAGGAATTCCCTACTGACTTTCGTCTTGTTCATTCAGAGCAAATGAACTATTTTATAAAGTAAGCATATGTTTCCATGGCAACGTGTTGAAAAGTCTCAAGTATATTTAAGTGACGAGAAATGGCAAATCTTGTGACTGTCAACAGTAATTTAAAATATCAAATTCGGAGCTGAAAGGCCAGTATTTCTGAAGCAGTTACCTCATGGATAGCAGGGAAAGAGTAAATATGTTCCTCTATTATTCACTATCACAGAACAGATCTGAAAATGAGCGCACAGTGCAAGCGGTTCTGTCGGCTGCAAGTATCTACTACACCGGTATAAAGGCACATGTCATCAAGAAAGCCACCGGGGACTTCAAAGTCGGTCCCAATGCCAGTGAGTACTCAAGCTATTTTCTTTAAATTACAGCCAGTCTTTTCATTCAGCTTTTATTTACCCTATCTTTAGGTGGAAAGACGTAATTCACTGAAGCACAGTCCCTGAAAAGCTAACAGCAGCTTATCTATTCAATAATTTCCCGTTTTTCATGAAATTCAAAGATCCATTTCCCAGTCTGTACAAGCCCACTGTAGGTCTCTACCTGAAACCTGACTAAACAATTCAGCCTCCCTCAAACCCCAATACATTAAGATAAATAAATATGCAGTA
>Ga0131853_10011279_pt1 | contig 16352 bp, 14 predicted proteins | sample TergutLab28metaG_FD_92764 | JGI IMG/M metagenome (GOLD analysis project Ga0131853, IMG submission 92764) | Labiotermes labralis P1 segment gut microbial communities from Petit-Saut dam, French Guiana - Lab288 P1 (version 2) (version 2) | ecosystem: Host-associated > Arthropoda: Insects >...
ATCGAATTATAAAATTATTGAAAATATTGTCAATGATAAAATTGTAAGAGCAACGATTCAACCTTTTATAGACATCGATAAGAAGTTTGATAAAAATGATTTGGTTACTTTATTATTTAACATAGGTTTATTAACAATTAAGGAGCCAGGCTTTGCGGTTAGGTTTGAAATTCCTAATAAAATTATCGAAAGTATTTATTTGCAATATCTAGGCGATTTACTACAAAAGAAGAATAACTACAAGGTAGATTTATCAAGGCAAGAAACAGCACTAGAAGAAATTGGTGAGTATGGTAAAATTGACTCTTTGACTGCTCTTGTAAGTGAATTTTTGCTGCACACTTCACCACGAAATGCAATAGGGTTTGATGAAAAGCATATTAAGCAGATTTACAAAATCTTGTTAACATTTACAAATCAATTTATTGTTTATGATGAATTCCCATCATTACAAGGGTTTAATGATATTTTAATTTTAAAAGCACCCAACAGCTATGCAAAATACGAAGTGATAATTGAATTAAAATACATTAAAAAAGGTGATGCAACGGAAGTGAAAATCGAAAAAGAACTTGCGAGTGGTATTGATCAAATTCATGATTATATGAAAGATGAACGACTTGCGAACCGTGAAAATTTCAAGAAGTTCGTTGTTGTATTTGTTGGTTTTGAGCCAGTAAGATTAGTAGAGTTATAGTATATTAAATACGATTAGATGCAGCCTGGTTTTGTATTTTCTGTAATTTGCAGGAAATATGAAGCCAGATTTTTATTTGGACATATTTTGGAAATTTTGTTGGGAGATTATAACCATAAAAAAGACACCACTAGGGTGTCAAAATTCAAAACTATTTTACAAATGACTCGATGGAACAGGTATGAGATTTGTCATAATTATACCATAGATATTAGAAAAAGTAATGCTTTTGAGAAGGAAAAATTGAGAAATTTTTAGCCAACTTATTGGAATTGCCTATGATATCCGAAGTTATTTGGCTTCATTAAAATTTCATAAGACAAAGCGTTAAAGAAGGCTTTTACAAGAATTTCTAATGACAATTTCCGTATTAACGAAAAGCTTCGTTTTATCTGGTTTTTCTTTATCAATATCGCCAATTAATTTTTCAACTGCCAATGAAGCCAAGGAATCTTTTTTAACATGAATGGTTGTAAGCTCAGGTGTTATGATTTGCGCTTCGAAAATATTATCAAAACCGATCACCGAAATGTCTTCAGGAACTTTAATCCCTAGTTCTGTCAGCGATTTGATCACACTAATTGCCATGTAATCAGCTTCACAAAACAGAGCGGTCGGTAGTGAGTGGTTATGATTTTGAATTAAATCTTTAAATTCATTTTGCGATGTTAAAATCATAGGTGAAATAGGAAAGATATGATGCTCTTCAACTTTTAACTCTTTTTCTGCTATGGCTTGCATGAACCCTTTTTTTCTCATATCGAAATTATAGATTCTTGTTTTAGATTCTACATACCCAATATTTGTATGACCTAGCTCTGTTAGATATTTTCCGGCTTGATAAGCACCATAAACGTTGTTGATCACGATGAAGTTAACATCCAATGTTTCAAAACAAGTGTCTAGTACAACTAGATTAGGTTGAATGTTGGAAATAATTTTGATTTGACTAGCATCCAAATTGGTTCCTAGGAGCAAAATGCCAGCAGATTTTTGGTTCTTTTCTAGTTGGGTAATTTCAGTTTCTAAATCCTCACTATCTACAGATGAGATAATGAGGGAATAGCCGTTGGATGAAATTTGTTTGTTTATATCACCAATCAGTTCCATAAAAAACGGGAGCGATTCGTAGTGCTCAGTTACAATTTGACCATTGGTGCACGCCACAAGTCTTAATAATTTGGAATCAGCTGCTTGATAATTCTCAGGTTTAACGACAGAGCGTGTCATGTAACCATGTTCAGCTGCAATTTTAAGTATTTTTTCCCGAGTTTCCTCACTGACTCCTTTTTTGCCATTCAATGCTAAAGAAACGGCACCTTTTGAAACATTTGCTAATTTGGCAATATCATCTATTTTCATATTAACCCTCCTGTTGATAAGGTTCTGGCATCATTATACCACAACCTCTTAAAAAAAACACCTATTTTACTAAACAAATTTACCTGTTAACCCGAAAATTTTGATTTCAAAGGATTTCAAAAGTTTAAAATTAAAATTTTGTTCATAAAAATCAAATTTAAGAGATGAAAATAAGCAAAAATCATTAAATAATCAAATTCAAAACTATATTTTTGATAAACAAAAATTTTGTTTTAGCTAAAAAAAACTAAAAAAGTTTATAAAAATGATTGACATCTGTATTTTTTTGTGATAATATAATTTATAAAGAGAAAAGTTAATGCTTTCATTCTAGTTTTTCTCTTTTTGGCAAAAAAACGTTTAGTTGGTTTGCTAAACTTGTTTACTTGCATTATTTCGAATTAAAGGAGGATTAATGATGGCTAAGTTAAAACTTGCTTATGCACCGACGCGCCGATTTGTATTTAGCAAAGAGGATGCGTTAAAGTATAAAGCATTAATTAGAGAGAAGATCGAAAGTTTTGATCTTGATATGGAAATTGTTGATTTAGAAGGAATCAATGAAGAAGGTCTTCTTCATGAACGTCATGAGGAAGCAGAAATCATCAAACGTTTCAAGGATGCAGAGGTGGATGCCTTATTTGTACCACATTGCAATTTTGGAACAGAGGATATTGTGGCACGGGTAGCAAAGGCTATTGGAAAACCAGTTTTATTATGGGGACCGAGAGATGAAGCACCTCTTGCTGATGGCATGCGCCTTCGAGATACTCAGTGTGGGTTATTTGCAACAGGAAAAGTGTTAAGACGTTTTGGGGTGAAATTCACTTACATTACCAACTGTCGTGTAGATGATTCTGTGTTTGAAAGAGGGTTCAAAAATTTTATTGCAGCAGCTAATGTGGTAAAGCATTTTAACAACCTTCGCATCTTGCAAATTTCCACAAGACCATCTGATTTCTGGTCGGTGATTTGTAATGAAGGTGAATTGTTAGAAAAATTTGGTATTCAAATTCATCCAATTAGCCTTGAAGACTTGAGACGTTCTGTCCTGAGATTAGAGAAAATAGGTGGAGATGTTCTTGAAGATGAAATTAAGTTGATGAAAGAAGCTGTTGATTGGGATGGTCTTCCAGATGAATCTATTAGTAAAATGGCGGCGTTAAAAATTGCCATAAGGCGAGTGGTCAACCAAACAAGAAGTAATGCTGTTGCCATTCAGTGTTGGTCTTCATTGCAAAGCATTACAGGCATTATGCCGTGCTTTGTCAATGCTTTATTGACAGATGAGCAAATCCCAGTTACATGTGAAACGGATATTCATGGTGCCATTACTTCTATTATGGTTCAAGCGGCAACGATGAACAAAAAACCAACCTTTTTCGCTGATATTACAGTCCGTCATCCAGAAAATCCAAATGGCGAATTATTATTCCACTGTGGTAATTTCCCATTATCTATGAATATTGATAAAAAGCCGAAATTGCAACGACATTTCTTATTTGATGATCACGCACCTGGAACATTAGAAGGAGAGGTTGAAGGCGGTGAAATGACTATTGCTCGCTTTGATGGTGATCACGGTGAATATTCGATTTTCCTTGGTAAAGCAAAAGGAATCCAAGGACCGTATACACGAGGTTCTTATGTTTGGGTAGAAGTAAATGATTGGCCATTATGGGAGGAGAAATTGGTGAAAGGTCCGTATATTCATCACTCAACAGGGATTCATGAAAATGTCATTCCAGTCATTTATGAAGCTTGTCAATATATTCCAGGCTTAACACCAGATCCAGTTGACCCAACTGCAAGTGAAATTGAAGCTTGGTTACGTGGAAGCGATTTGAACCAATAGGAGGTGCTAACAGATGGCTGACATAAAGCATTTAGAAAAAAAAGCAACTCAACTCCGCATAGATGTGCTAAAAACCATCAAACATGCAGGGGCTGGGCATATTGGAGGCTCATTCTCAAGTATTGATATTTTAACGGTGCTCTACTATCATATCATGAAGGTTGATCCAAAAAATTCTGATTGGGAAGATCGTGATCGTTTTGTCCTCAGTAAAGGTCATATTGCAGAATCTTTATGGGCAATTTTGGCAGACAAAGGCTTTATCGACAAAGAAGAATTAGCCACATTTTCGCAATTTGGCACGCGTTTGATTGGGCATCCTAATAATAAAGTAGATGGCGTGGAAATGAATACAGGTTCATTGGGGCATGGATTACCAATTGTCACCGGTATGGCACTTGCTGCTAAGATGGATGGGAAATCATATAAATCATACACTCTCATGGGTGATGGTGAATTGGCAGAAGGTTCCATCTGGGAAGCCGCCATGGCAGCCGCACATTATAAATTGGACAACCTTATTGCTATTGTAGATCATAACGACTTGCAAATTAGTGGCACCACAGAGGAAGTTATGAGTACAGCCCCCCTTGCTGATAAATGGGAAAGTTTTGGCTGGCATGTCGTTACAGTAAATGGTCATGACATGGCAGAATTGATTCATGTCTTAACAACTGCACCAGAAATACAAGGAAAACCAACCTTAATCATCGCCAAAACCATTAAAACAAAAGGTATCTCTTTTGCAGAAAATGTCCCATCTTGGCATCATTATGTTCCAGATGACGCTCAGTACATGGCTGCCTTAAAAGAATTGGAGGCGATATTATGAAAAATGTAGCATTAAAACGCGTAATGCCTAACCCTATTGCCAATCGACAAGCCATCAGTGATACCCTACTTGCTATTGGAAAAAAAGATAAAAATCTTCTCGTGTTAACCAGTGATTCAAGGGGGTCAGCTTCGCTAGTCAAGTTTGGTGAGACACTCCCTGAGCAATTAGTGGAGGTGGGAATTGCCGAGCAAAATCTAGTAGGTGTCGCATCAGGGCTTGCCCATTCTGGAAAAAAGCCATTTGTCGCATCACCAGCCTGTTTTCTAAGTATGAGGAGCATTGAACAAATCAAAGTTGACGTGGCTTACTCAGCAACCAATGTAAAATTAATCGGCATCAGTGGTGGACTTAGCTATGGAGCTTTAGGGATGTCTCATCATTCTTTACAAGATTTAGCAGTCACGCGAGCGATCCCAGGCCTCGATGTAATGATGCCAGCAGATCGCCATGAAGCTAAAAAAATGATCGAAGCGTTAGTTGACTACGAGCACCCTGTTTATATTCGAGTAGGGCGAAACCCAGTAGAAGATTGTTATTTGAATGAGAACTATGAATTCGAAATTGGAAAATCAGTGGAAATGAAATCTGGCAAGGATTTAACCATTATCGCAACTGGAGAGACAGTTCGAATCGCCCTTGATGCAGCACGAGAGCTTGAAGAAGAAGGTATAAAAGCGCGTGTACTAAATTTCCACACGATTAAGCCACTTGATGAAGAAGCAATTATGAAGGCAGCTAGTGAAACAGGTCGAATCATTACCATTGAAGAACATAGCATCTATGGTGGTTTAGGGGCTGCGGTTTCAGAAGTTGTTGTTCAATCATATCCAATACCGATGAAAATTATTGGTATTCCAGATGAACCAGCTATTGCAGGGAAATCTGACGAGGTGTTTGAACATTATGGTTTAAGTGTTTACAACGTTAAAAAAATTGTTAATGATTGGTTAGGAAAGTAGGGATAAATAATGACAGATTATATCATTGCAGTTGACCAAAGTACATCAGGAACTAAAGTGCTTCTTGTTGATTCCAATGGGAAAATTGTTTCTAAAAAAGCAAAATCACATCAACAATATTATCCACATCCTAGTTGGGTTGAACATGACCCCCTTGAAATTTATCAAAATGTGAAGCAATTATTAAATGACATGTTAACTGAACAAGCTATTTTACATCAACATATTAAAGGTTTATCAATTACCAATCAGAGAGAGACAATTGTTGTTTGGGACAAAGAAACTGGCCTCCCCATCTATAACGCAATTGTTTGGCAATGTAGAAGAACGGCAGATTTATGTGGGCAACTACGGGAAGATGGTCATGAAAAGAAATTTTACGAAAAAACAGGCTTAACATTAGACCCCTACTTCTCGGCTACGAAAGTGAAATGGATATTGGAAAATGTAGATGGTGCAAAAGAAAAAGCAAAAAATGGCAATCTTCTTTTAGGAACCATAGACAGTTGGCTAATTTGGAAACTAACAAATGGAAAAGCCCATGTCACTGATTATACCAATGCCAGCCGCACAGCCCTCTTCAATATTCATACCTGCCAGTGGGATCAAGAATTGTTAGATATTTTAGAAATTCCAGTCAGCTTACTACCGGTTGTTAAAAGCTCAAATGAGATCTTCGGACACATCACTGATGAAGAAAGTGCCGCAAAAGGATTTCCGATTTCAGGAGTTATTGGTGATTCACAAGGTGCCTTATTTGGACAAAAATGTTTTGAACAAGGTATGGCAAAGGCGACTTATGGAACTGGAACATCCGTCTTAGTGTACACAGGTGAATTAATCCCTAGTGAAAACGGACTTGTGACATCTATTGCTTGGAGTATTGACCATCAAGTTGAATATGCCTTAGAAGGGGTCATTCATTCAACAGGCGACACCATTAGCTGGTTGAAAGAGCAGTTAGAATTGATTAAAGATGTAAGCGAATTAGAGCCTTTGGCGAGAACGATTCCTGACAACCAAGGTGTTTACCTCATTCCGGCCTTTGTTGGACTAGGTGCCCCATATTGGGATCCTTATGCGAAAGCCGCCATTATCGGCATGAGTAGATCAAGCAAAAAAGCGCACATTATTCGTGCCGCACTTGAAAGCACAGTCTATCAGGTAAAAGACGCAGCCACTTTAATTGAACAAGAATCAAACATTTCAATTAAAGAACTACGTGTCGATGGCGGGGCAACAGGGAATCAGTTTCTTATGCAATTCCAAGCTGATATGTTAGGGGTTAATATTAGAATTTCAGAATTGGCCGAATTATCGGCAATGGGCTCTGTGTATTTGGCAGGTCTAGGGTTTGGCATTTGGAAATCAATCAATGAGATCAAAGGGTTGAATCAAGAAGCCAATATCTATCAACCCCAGATGCAAGAAGCAATACAAAAGAAATACTATGCTGGCTGGCAACAAGCAGTTGGCTACGTGATTGGAAAATAAAGATTAGAGATGGAGTGACAACGATGAAGAAATGGAATTATTTGTTTGACGTACCTGACTTTAGAAAAATAAGAATGATTGTACATACGGATTGTAAAAATGAAGCTGATGATCAATTCGCACTGGCGCATCATTTGATGACTCCTAAGTTTATTGTAAAAGGAATCATTGCAGGTCATTTTAATATCAACCCGCGCGAATACGGTGTAGGGAATACAGCGTCTGCTAGTCTTGACGAAGTTAACAGAGTCCTTGAGCTTATGGATGTAGTTGGTATTTGCCCTGTTATAAAAGGAGCAGAAGTTCCGCTCCCGAATGAGCAAACACCTGTTGATTCGCCAGGAGCCCGTTTCATTATTGAAGAGGCAATGAAAGAAGACGATAAGCCATTGTTTATTGCCATGCAAGGGGCGATTACAGATCTTGCAGCAGCGATTTTAATCGAACCAAGAATTTGTGAAAAAATGACGGCCATTTGGATTGGAGGTGGAAATTACCCAGAAGGCGGACAAGAATTTAATCTAATGAATGACATTACTGCAGCAAATGTCGTCATGAATTCCTCTATGAATTTGTGGCAAGTACCAATGAATGCCTACAAACAATTAGCAGTTTCATTAGCGGAATTGCAAGACCGAGTGATGCCTTATGGGAAAATTGGAAATTATTTATTCACACAAATGGTTGAGTTTAATAATAATTGTAAACTTGAACATTGGCCGCATGGAGAAATTTGGGGCCTAGGAGACAATCCAACGATTTCTTTATTGCTGGAGGAGTCGGAAAGAACTGATTCCTATGAAATGATAACTGCACCGACAATCAGCTATGAGGATATGAGGTACGATTTTACAAAAGCAAATCGTCAGATAAGAGTATACAAAAATGTAGATAGTCGTATCGCAATGGAAGATTTTTATGCAAAACTCAAAATCAATTATCCAGAAACTGATAGTTGATTTCATGAATTTTTTCTGATACGTTTGTGAGCGAATTGCCTAGTAACTTGTATATAGCAATCCGTTTAAGAGAAATTAAAGTCAACAATCGAAATTCAATATGAAAGGGAATGTTTACAAATGAAAAAGAATATGAAAAGAATATTAACAGTATTAATTATGGCAATGATTGGTTTTGTTTTGGTTGCATGTGATAATAATGGGGATACTAGTAATGGCAATACACCTGATAATAATGTAGAAAGTGGAAATGGTGGCGCATCATCAGGAGAAAATATCACACTTTCTATGTGGATTTTATCAGAAAATGCTGAAGGTTTGGATACTATTATTTCTAGTTTTGAATCACAAAATCCTGGTATCACAATTGAACCATCATTATTGTCAGTAGACTCACTAAGACAAAATTTACGAATTTCTGCATCATCTAATACATTACCGAGTTTTTGGTTTAATTGGGGTGGAGAATTAGCAGATTTCTATGTACGAAACGGTTTAACTTACGATTTGTCTGACTTTGCGGCAGCGAATAATTGGAGTCATCAATTTGATGCGGCAGCTTTGGAATTAGCAACATTAAGTGGACAGCTTGCTGGTTATCCAATTGCTATGAATGGGCTAGCTGTTTACTACAACCGCCAAATTTTTGCTGATTTAGGATTGGAAGTTCCAACAACAATGGCTGAATTTCATGCTGTTGTATCTGCGATTCATGAAGCAGGAATTATTCCTATTTCAACAGCTGGTACCCATGGCTGGCATGCTATGCGCTTTTTAGAACAATTGCTCTCCTACTATGCTGGCTCAGAGCAACATTATCAGTTAAACACATTAGCAATTGATTGGGAAGATAATGAAGCAGTTATTTCAGCGTTTAGAACTTTCGGTGAGTATGCAGCAAATGGCTATATGCCAGAAGGTTTTGTTTCGATGGAACCGGGAGATTTAACTATTTTGTTATTTTCTGGACAGGCAGCAATGCAAATTGAAGGACAATGGTTTGATGGTGTGATTCTTTCTAATGATCAGAATATGGATGATTGGGGCGTGTTCCCATTTCCATCTGGTACAGGAAATAATAGAATTTCAGGATTTGTTGAGATGTTCCAATTCAATGGGAATCTTTCACAAGCAGAGGTTGAAGCAACCGTTGCATTTTTAGATTATTACTTTGCAGCACACAATGTTGAAGCTTTCCCATCTGACTACTCACTTCCAGTTCCACAATATGGACGTGCTGATGAAGTGCCAACAGAACTTGTAAACGTCATCCCGATTATGAATTATATGAGTAATAATGGTGCTTTTACCATTACAGATCAAGCTTTACCAACAGAAGTTTTAGATGCATTCTTTATGGCACAAGATTCTGTTGCTTTAGGGACGATGACACCTGTTGAGGCAGCATCATTCATCCAAAGGGCGATCGAAGATTTCCGTGCAAGTGATGACTAATTATAAGTATTTTAAGCCATCGCTGACAGTCTATCCGAGGTTGTTAGCGATGATTTTTTGAAAGAATGGTGTTGTATGATGAAGAAGAAAACAAGCAAATTAGGTTATTTATTCATTTTACCAGCCTTCGTCATTTATGTTTCGGTTATTATAGTGCCAACCATTGATTCTTTTAGAATTAGTATGTTTCGCTGGAATGGTATAGGAGAAATGACTTTTATCGGCTTTCAAAACTATATTGACCTATTCTTTAATGATGATATTTTTTGGATGGCATTGCGAAATAATGTCATTTGGATTGTGCTGACCTTGGTATTTATCGTTAGTATTTCACTTTTGCTGGCTTTAATGTTGAATGGCCCTTATAAAGGAAGGACATTTTTTAGAGGGGTGTTTTATTTTCCAAGTGTTTTATCAGGTATTCTAGTTGCCATTGTGTGGCGTTGGATGTTTAATCCAAACTTTGGTTTTATCAATGAGTTTTTAAGCTTAATTGGATTGGAAAATCTCGCAAGACCTTGGATTGCACTTCCAGAAATTGCACTTTACGCGGTATTTTTCTCTGCTGCATGGCAAGGAATTGGACAGCCTCTTATTTTATTCTTGGCAGGACTTCAGACGATTCCGTCAGAATTACTAGAAGCAGCAGAAGTGGATGGAGCAAGTCGACTTAGAAGATTTCTGCAAATTAAAATACCATTGTTAAAAGAGACGTTTATCATGGTTTTTGCAACATTGTTTATTGCGGCCATGCGTGTGTATGATGTTATTTTTGGTCTAACAGGTGGCGGTCCAGCTAATTCAACACAAACATTAGCTACTTATATGGTTCAGCAGACTTTTACATTTTCCAATGTAGGGATGGGAGCAGCTGTAGCAGGTGTGATGTTGTTATTAATGATGGTCATTATTATTCCTTATGTATTATTCTCAACAAAGGAAACTTAGGTGGAGGTGTGATTGATGAAAAAGTTAAGAAAGAATGGTGCTCCTTGGGGGAAATACCTTATACTGGGTATTTTATCGTTGATTTGGGTTGTTCCAATTATTGCAATTATCCTTACTTCAATTAAAAGTCGTGCTGATTTTTTTAGTGGTCTAGGCTTATTTGAACTACCTGATACTTTTTATTGGGAAAATTTTAGAGTTGCATTTTTTGAAGGAAATTTATTCATGTATATGAGAAATTCATTGATTATTTCTTTTGTGAAAGTTCCTATAGGGATTTTCGTGGCAGCATTAGCAGCTTTTGCATTAACAAGGTTGGATATCAAATTCAAGCGTGGAATTTTTATCTTTTTCCTTATTGGAATGATGGTGCCTTTTCAGATTGCATTGGTTCCATTAAATACATTTTTTAGTAGAAATGGATTGATAGATTCACTCCCAGCTTTAACTTATGTTTATATTGCTTTTGGACTTCCGTTTGCGATTTTGGTTTTAAGAGGATTTTTTAATTCAATACCTAAAGACATTGATGAAGCGGCTTATATTGATGGCTGCAGTAAGTTCCGGTTATTTATTTCAATCATCTTACCAATTGCGAAGCCTGCGCTAGCTTCATTGTTCATTATAGATTTTTTAGCGACTTGGAATGAGTTTCTACTTGCGAGTGTTTTAATTAGAGATACTTCAAGACAACCTATTACAGCAGGTTTAATGACTTTTGTTGGAGAACGTGGGACAGATTTTGGATTATTAAGTGCAGGTGTTTTGATTAATGTTATTCCAGTATTTGTTGTTTATCTTGTCTTACAGCGTTACTTTGTGGAAGGTGTTGCAGGTGCGGTTAAATAGATAAGACAGAAATTAGGACTTAAAGTGACCAAGTTTCTATTCAGAGGTCACTTTTGAATTTTTATCGGCTAAAACCCGTGACATAATGTGAAACTTGTGTCAACTACTAGTAATACTGTTGATCAAAGTTGATCGAGCCTTTATAATAGGAGTTGTAAGTAAGGTTTTCGATTTTAGGAGGTGTTTAGTTTGAATTATTTAACAATTGACCTAGGTGGTACGGAAATAAAATATGCGTTGATGAATGAAGAGGCTGAAATATTAGAGAAGTGTAAAGTGCCAAGTCCTCGGAATACAGAAACCACGACTGAGGACTTGGTTGCCATATTGAAGGATATTATCGCAGGTTATGAAACACGAGTTGAAGGCGTTGCCCTTAGTTTACCAGGTGTTCTTAACAGTGATACAGGAGATTCATACACAGCAGGGATGTTTCATTATTTGTCAGGTCAAAATCTACCTAAGTTGTTACAAGCTCATTTTGATCTGCCGATAACTGTTGAAAATGATGGTAAAGCAGCAGCACTAGCGGAATACTGGAAAGGAAGTCTTAGTGATGTCACAAATGGTGCAGCTGTTGTATTAGGAACGGCAGTGGGAGGCGGTCTTATTATAGGCGGTGAATTATACAAAGGAAATACGTTTGCTGCTGGTGAAATGAGTTTTATCTTGACCAATCCAGTAATGGGTGAATATTGGGGGCAAATTGGAGGTTCTTCCTATCTCATCAAGTTAGTAAGTGAGAAGCTGGATATTCCTTTGGAGGAACTAAATGGCTATAAAGTGTTTGAAATGGCAGAGGCAGGACACCCTGATGTTTTGAGGATGCTTGATGACTATACAAAAGGAATTGCCCATCAACTGTATAACCTGCAAACCCTCCTAGATTTGGATTTGATTGCAGTAGGTGGCGGCATAAGTCGTCAGCCCCTTTTGTTGGAATATTTACAAAAAAATATTGATGAATACTGTAATAACCACCCATTCAAGCCATTTATGCCAAGGATTCCAACTCCTAAAATTACTGCTTGTCAACATTTCAACCAAGCTAATTTAATTGGCGCATTGTACCATCACTTGAATTTAACCAATCAGGTAAATCTATAATGAATGGGACAGATAAAAGAAAAAGCATTGCCTCTATTTGTACATGTGGTGGCTACAACCAGTTTCGTAAGTTTTGTGAGACTCGAGGAATTGTTTGGTTGCATGAGGTTACCCCTGAACATTTAGAAGTTTACCGTCAGCTTAAAGGGGTTGGAGCGATGAAATATAAGCTAGTAAAAGATGAAATAGAGGCCTATGAAAGAACCTTAAACAATAGCGAAAAGGAGTTTTTGATATGAGTAAATTCGACAAAAATCAGCAAGGAATCAAAATCGTCACAATTGGTGGTGGCTCAAGCTATACGCCAGAATTAATGGAGGGCTTCATCAAACGTCACGCAGAATTGCCAGTGCGTGAATTATGGTTGGTAGATATTGAAGCGGGACGGGAAAAGCTAGAAATTGTAGGGAAATTAGCACAACGCATGGTTAAAGCAGCAGGCATTGACTGTGAGGTTCATTTGACCCTAGACCGTCGTGAAGCTTTAAAAGATGCTGATTTCGTTACAACCCAATTCCGTGTGGGATTATTAGATGCTAGAATCAAAGATGAAAAAATCCCATTAAAATATGGGATGATCGGTCAAGAAACCAATGGTGCAGGTGGGATGTTTAAAGCTTTCAGAACCATCCCAATTATCCTAAATATCGTGGAAGATATGAAAGAATTATGTCCAAATGCATGGTTAGTTAACTTTACGAACCCAGCTGGCATGGTCACAGAAGCAGTAGCAAAATATGGAAAATGGGACAAAGTGGTTGGTTTGTGTAATGTGCCAATCATGAATGAAATGATTGCTGAATTTTCACTAAGTGGTGGGGAAGGCGGGATGATGGCATTCTTCAAAGAGAAAGAAAAATTTGCCCTTAATAGAAAGAAAGATCTATTTTTACGTTTTGGTGGAATCAACCATTTACACTGGCATCGTGTATTCGACAAAGAAGGTAACGAGCGTACACGTGAAGTCATTGAGAAAGTTTACAATGCTGAAAAAGCAGAATCAGGCGTTGCCAACATTCGCGCCATGAAATTCCCAATTGAACAAATCCGCGATTTAGGCATGATGCCATGTCCATACCATCAATATTACTACATGACAGGTGATGCCTTGGAACATGAAATAGAAGAAGCGAAGACAAAAGGAACACGCGCTGAACAGGTTAAAAAGGTTGAAGCAGAATTATTTGAAATTTACAAAAATGCCGATTTACATGAAAAGCCCGCCCAACTTTCACAACGAGGCGGTGCCTTCTATAGCGATGCAGCATGTGAATTAATCAACTCGATTTACAACAACAAAGGCACAGTGATGGTAGTAAGCACTCATAACAACGGTGCAGTTCCAGATTTACCAGCTGACAGTATTGTAGAAGTATCAAGCTACATTACAGCTTCAGGTCCACACCCGATCTCATTTGGCCACATCCCGGCCTCTGCACGAGGTTTACTTCAAAGTATGAAAGCCATGGAAGAGTTAACCATTGAAGCAGCTGTTACAGGTGATTATGGCAAAGCATTACAAGCCTTCACAGCCAACCCAATTGTCACAAGTGGAACGAAAGCGAAAGAACTTCTTGATGAAATGTTAGAAGCTCACAAAGAACATTTACCACAATTTCATAAATAAGAGCTGAAACGCCAATTAGAAAACAGTTGGCGTTTTTTGCAGACTTTATATGAAGAAAAACAAAAAAGTTGTTGCCAAGTTGCACATGAAAGTGCTATAATACTTGTAAGAGCATTTTGTGAAAATTAGGCACTCAATCATGCAGAAGGAAGGTGAAGCATGCTTTTCACTCAAGAGAAAATAAATAAATTCAATTCGATTGAAATGGATATTTACTTATACATTCAAGAAAATTCAGACGAGATTGATGGATTGAAAATTCGTGAACTCGCATCAAAGCTTCACGTCTCTACCGCAACCATTTTACGATTTTGTAAAAAACTAGGTTGTAGTGGTTATGCAGAGTTTAAATATAAATACAAAGAAAATATGGCACCAACAGTAACGAAACTTACAAATGAAGTGCGTGAATCAGACAAATATTTCAGATTTGAAACTCACGATGGTGCAGAAGAACTTGAAAAGCGAATTTTAGAAGTAGCGGAATTTATGAAAACGGCCAATAAAATCATCTTCATCGGCGATGGTACCTCAGGTGTGATGGCCAAATACGGTGCCTTATTCTTAACAACAATGGGCAGATCGGCGCAATATATTGATGCACCATTTGTTCCTATACCTGTAGAAGATCATAGAAATACCGTTGTTATTGCATTATCTGTTTCAGGCGAAACAATTGCCTTAATTGATCGCTTAGAAGGTTTTAAAAGTCTGGGAGCAAAAATCACGTCAATTACAAATGGCAAGGAAAACACCATCTCAAAACTCGCTGACATTGCCCTTTACTACGATATCCCTAAAGAAGAATTTCTAGTGGTTGGGCCTAAAAAAACGGTGATTAGAGTCAACGGTGCATCACAAATACCAGCGATGTATCTAATAGAAGCTTTGATTAGAACTTGTGTAGGAACAACAAGACAATTGACTTAAATCTATAAAATATAGAACTGATTCACTAATTCGTGGTCAGTTTTTTTATTAGACTTCTCCCACAACTCAGTTAAAACACCCTTATACGGTAGTGGTTGAAAACTATTTGGAAGTCTTTTTTTCCAAATAGTTTTCAATCACTGCCTCAGTAAGGCGAAAGCCGCGGTAGCATAGAAGGACACTACTTTCGAAATGAAGCCTCATAAATTTAAGAGCTATTTTCAAACTGGTCACCGAAAGGGTTACGTTATGGTAGAAGTCTATTCTGCTCTAACCAGTGCGCTTTGTTACAAGTGACATAATATGAAACTTGTGTCAAGAAGCCAGGAAACTATTGCTTGAAGTGTTTTCATCATGTTATAATAGCATTATCAAAAACAAGAAAGGGGTTGCAAAATGAATGATAAAGGTTTAGTTTTATTATTAGAGCAAATGACACTACAAGAAAAAATCGGTCAAATGACGCAAATCCCTGCTATTCTTTATAAAGGATTAAATGAAGATGAAACATTGATCGAGCCTTTTTATGGGGAAGAAGTGTTAAAAGGAGACAACTTACATTTAATTGGAAGTGTGCTAGGTGTAACAGGTGCTAACATGACCAATCGGATTCAAGAATCACATTTAAGACAATCCCGACTAAAAATTCCTTTGCTATTTGCCCATGATGCCATTCATGGTTACAAAACCATTTACCCCATTCCCCTTAGTCTATCGTGTTCTTGGGATGTGGAACTTCTAGGTAAAGTTGCAGAACTTACAGCAACTGAGCTTCGTGCAGCGGGTATTCACGTGAATTTTTCACCAATGGCTGACTTAGTGAGAGATGCCAGATGGGGAAGGGTCATGGAATCCTTTGGAGAAGATCATCTTCTTTCAGGAATTCTAGCTTCTGCTATGATTAAGGGTTATCAAAAATCTGAAGATGGTACCATCGCTAAAGATGGTGTTGCAGCAACATTAAAGCATTTTGGTGCCTGTGGTGCTTCTATTGCAGGTAAAGAATACAACACTGTAGACATGTCTTGGCGAGAATTCCTTGATTACTATGGAAAATCCTATGAAATGGCAATTAAAGAAAAACCAAGATTTGTGATGAGTTCCTTCAATGCTTTCAATGGTATGCCAGTGACAGGTAATGAAGAAATGATGAATGACATCTTACGTGAGCGTTATGGATTTGAAGATTTGACCATTTCTGATTGGGGGTCAGTGATTGAGTTAATTAACCACCGGGTTGTTTCGGACACCAAAGAAGCAGCCGAGCTTGCATTA
>Ga0131853_10011282_pt1 | contig 16350 bp, 11 predicted proteins | sample TergutLab28metaG_FD_92764 | JGI IMG/M metagenome (GOLD analysis project Ga0131853, IMG submission 92764) | Labiotermes labralis P1 segment gut microbial communities from Petit-Saut dam, French Guiana - Lab288 P1 (version 2) (version 2) | ecosystem: Host-associated > Arthropoda: Insects >...
CTTTACCACATACCAAAGGGGAATACATCACATGGGTATTAAGATATTTAACAATCTTCCTCAGTCCATTAAGGATGTATCTAATAATGCTAGAAAATTTGAAATCTGCTTAAAACGATTTTTACATACACATTCTTTTTATTCATTTAGAAGAATATTTTCAACATAAATCTGACTAATGTGCCACAAATGGTCTTACTACAGAAAATTTGCTGTTTTCACTCTTATGATTTTGTACCTATTACATATTATACCTATTTGTTTATTAACTCATGTACTAAACTTGGAATCAGCTGCTTGACTCCAACCATATACATATATATATATATATATGTATAAACACTGACATGTTCTATATCCTACTTATTGTACTTACTTGGATTTATGGAATGCAAATAAAATATCAATATCATTTAATAAAGGAATTAATATTCCACTTAATCTGCCTTGAGACAAAACTTTGATGACTGTAATGGCTGACAAAAAAACACTATTCACTGTTTAATCCAACTATGTGTTTAAACCTTGTAATTCCAAGTATATAAGACAATACAAGCTAGCATAAAATCATGTAGAGTTATACAAGTGTACATCTCATGCATACAAACATAATGCAGAAATAAACACTTTGCAGACAGCACAGTGATTGTCAAGATAATGTAATCTGTGAAAATGCGATACACACTTCTTCAAAATCAAGAATTAAACTTCTTCTTTGATCTAGCAACATTTGTATTTTTTATGGGTCGAAGGATACAAATTTCCAGCCTCTTCAATTTTCTCACAATCCTTCATTTTCAGTTTCTTTCTGTGCTCCCACAATCCTTCCTTAACTGTTTATTATCAGCTCTTTCTGCTCTCTTTCAAGTCATTTAATACATGACTAAGCCATCTTGTTCTGAGTCATCCCACAGGTCTCTTTCCTTCAAAATTTAACTTTAATTCCCCTCAAAGCTTTTTATTCACCAACGAATGCACAAGTGATTGTCTTAAAAACAAAATTAAAATTTACATTACAATAGCTCTGACATGTTTCAGTGCAGTCACACCATCAGGGAGCACATTATTAGTGCTTGCTAAACTTACACTCGTTAAAATAGTCAATTATGGTACATTGGTGTGTGATTAAATCGGTTGTGATGTGGGTGCATATATTAGTAGGTCTGTAATGAATAACAGTGTATCAAGTACTGTATTAATAGGATTATCCAAAACAAAATTAATTGTATCGAAATTAGCTGGACTTACTCTTGTTGGTGTGTGTATGTTGCACTGTTTGGAAGTAAACTGAGTCAGGGAATGCATAGCTGGTTATGTGACATGTTGAGCCAGCTTGTATAGAGGATTTATGTCATTGACCCTCTGTTCTTCAAACAATATGTTACATTAGTAAAAGGCATGTAGAGAGCTTCCCCAACAATATTAAAATTTACATTGAAATAAAAATTTTAATGTAAAATTTTAAGATAATCTCTTGTGCATTTGTTGGTGAATAAAAAACTTTGATATCAAGATTCACAGTACGAATGTGAAAATTATAATTCCCCTGTTAGTAACCTTATTCTAGCCATTCTTTTCACATGTCTCAACTATTGCATGACCAGTACTTCTTTTCTGACTCTCTTATTAAGTTCTAGAATAAATTTGTTTTTATGAAACAAATCTGAATTCCAACACCACAACCTACACTGCATGAGTGATAATATCAAGTAGGTGTTGGCCTGTTGGGATGAGACACAATACAGCCAAGAAAGTTGAGATGACCTTAATGGGAACCTTGTAAATAATACATACCAGAATTACAATGAAGCTGTGTCAGGACCAGTAAACTGACACATTAATAGAACTTTGTAAATCATGAAAAATCCAGGAAGAAGGAAGGATATATATGAAGAACAATTAAATATATGGCTGTTAGCTGTTGGAATAGTATCAAGGACTGCAATATGTTATCAACAAACACAAAACGCACTAATATTTAAACCACTTTGTGTTCTTGTGACGCACATTTGAAAGTTAAATCCTTACCTTAACAAATATCCTATGCTGCTGGCACCTATCATACCAAAAACCATAGTCAATCCACTGACGAATAAGCTCCAATGGTGGCTGGGCACCACATTCCTCTTTAGCAGACATATTCAAATCATCTATGAAGGTTATCATTGTCTTACCTACAACACAGCAGGTAACCTTAAATGTAGACTATCACATTAAGAGTGTCATATTTAAATTATAGTTTCCTGCATCCCTTCAGCCTCAGTTTAAATATCAACACACACATATAAAATCAAAATGCCTACTCTGATAAAACATCATACACACAAATTAAGAAACTTGTGTCCTATATTATTAAGATAATGATACACATAAAACACAATTAATTATTTCAGTCTGTAAAGTGACTGCACATTCAAGCATAATGCATATATATGGTAATAAATAAGCTTACATGTATATAAAAAAATACTGAAGTATAATATGCATAACAAAGTATATTCATTTAAAACAGTCACTCTACAGAAGCCAACAGCAGATCAGGTGGTCAAAAAACTTCTCACTTTTAACATAAACTGAAGGCTCATTATGATGGTCAAAACAGCCTGCCAATAATCCCTATCCTTGGCCAGATAAATTCATATGTGATCATAATATTTTCAAAATAGATCCTGAAGACTGTCAAGCAGCTTTCTTTAAGTTTCCCATCATCTGGAATGTGACACTGTCACTGGGTGAGTAGCTCCCAACATTTCAGAGCCACTAGGACCCTTCAAAACATCAGGCACTACTCACCAAACAACACAGTGTCTTATACCAGAAGACAAAAGTCTTCAGCGCCATCACTGCAAGAACTTCAAATTTCACAAGCCATATCAAATAAATAAATGTAATTCACATAAACAAGGACAAATATTTCCACTACATAACCAGAAAAAATACACAGTATAACCTGTATACTTAAAACACACACACACACAAAAAACAGTGTTAAACTGATTTCAACATATCAGTGGTTTCCAGCGAACAGAGTCATGACACGATTAAACAGTTATGAAAATAAAAAAGAGTGGCATCACCAAGTAAAATATTACCTCCAGGTGGAACATAAACTCCTTTCATCCGTCTCTCCACTCTGTTTTCAATGATATCCTGTACTTTGTTTGACAATGTCTGAAATTATGTGAGAATATATTACCACAAACATGCAAAGAAACCAAGTTATAAGAAGAAAAGGGAGAGTTTGAGGCACAGAATATATCACAGTACCATACAGGACATTAAAATTTCAACAGAAAATTGTTATCACTACCACCACAATTCTTGGCCACGCTGTACTTAATTTCAATGTGGTCCACACTTATGATTTATGACCCTTTAAGGACACTCTAATTTCTGACACTGTAAAAAATCCATAGTTTTGCAGGGACTGCCTCTCCAAGAAAAGCATTTCTGGTGTTGCATGTTTTTCAACAGTGCACCATGTTGGAGGAACAGGGTAGCAGAGACGCACATACAGCATTGTACTATATACACATAGACACAACATGGAGTGAAAATGTGCTCCTTTCACAATATTCTGCAAATGAAATTCTCCACAAAGCTAGCAGATATGCATATAGCATAGAATAAGCTGATGGTGGACTTCATGCAGCGAGCCAGCCTAACTAATAAATAAGGCACACTTCTTTACCAGACATTTTTAATGATCAAAGAAGTTCAATATTCTATTTTGTTTGAGATTCTGCACTGTTGTCATCCAGCTTATCCTGTACTAACACAATAAGACTTTCATATAAAAGTGGTGACAGAACCTACCCTCTGAAAACTTAAATAAAAAATCAAAGTCTCTGTTGACATTGTAACTATTTCAGGATATAATCTGAATCCAAAATTAGAGTATAAAATTTTCACTCTCAAAATAACTGTTATCATCTCCCCAGATCAGTATATATTCTGTTGTTGAATTTGTACCTACCTGAGCTGACATATTTATTGTCAATATGCTGTATTTTGTAACATCCAGTGACTCCAGAACATTGTGAGCTGCAGTTGTCTTACCTATAGGAGAAGCAATTATTTTGCATGAAGTATTTACACAACTATGTGAAAACAAGGAATATACAAAAATATTAAAAACATCTACATTAATTTCCAGAGCCATGAAGGCCAATTTTGCACATGCTGCATGCTAGCTCAGTACGAAGATAAGTTGAACATACAAAAATTATAATGTGTTCTGATTTAAAACAGACGAAACACTTGGCAATTTTATACACGATATTCTCTTTTCACATGTAAGTTCCAATTCTCTAATTCTTTTTATTTTGGGTGCAGCTGGGGTATATAATTTTCAATCCCTTTTGTCATGTAACAGTTGATGCAGTACAGAAATTATAACTTAGACACTCTTCTGATATGAGTTACTATATTGAAAACACAGCAATATGAAACATATATAATTTATGATAACCAATAAGCAAGAACTTCCATATATAATTTTTAAGCATTAATTACATACAAAGAATATGATCTTCTGGAATGTGTGCCCTAAATTTTCATAGATAGGCACTCATGTTTTGGAGGAACCTTATGTCTTCTTCATCGCAGTCAAATAATTTAACTGATGTAATATCCCAAAATACTGTATTTTTCCCATCTGCCAACATGAGTACCACAAATCTCACATGAAATAGACATCAAAATTACTCTTTACCTGCGCCAGCTGGTCCACCCAATAAGCATGGATAATTCTTATTCAACAATGCAGTTACCACATACTGACATCTAACTGTGTCCACAGTTGGCACAGTTATCTTGAAGAAAGGTAATCTGCATCAGATAAACACATTACAACTCTCTGCTAAATGTATTACATATGTTAAGATAAGGGAATTAATAATTCATGTACAAATGTATAAAGGTAGAACAGAACACAGGGTGAAAGAGAATGACAGAGCATTGTGCATACTGATGAAATATCAGATCACAGATCAGTGCTCTAAGACCTATAACTGGGAAGTAGTCAGTTCACATATCAGCCAAGTTATCATATCTCCTGACTCAATTATTCCATGGTTTTCTTCTGTCTGTGCATGTAAAATCTAGAATAGTACATACTAATGGCCACTCTTCTCTCCTTTTGAATCCTTATCTAGTTGCCACTACTGATTATCTGTCAATGTAATGCAATATAACCTCTGTAGTTAATGCAGAGCTATTAATTAAACTAGGCACCAAACACACTGCAACCCTTCAGAAGGAAAAGCTGGTGCAAAATATAAAATTTTCTGCAAGCCACAGCTGCTCAGAGAGTGCAGAATATGCTTCATTATGAATACCATCTTTGAAAGTATAGTGCATTGAATGGCAAAATATAAACATATCATTTCTTCATTTTTCTATATTACCCTGTTCCTGATCTGGTTGCTAAGAAACCAGTCTTTAATAGTGAATAAATTTACATGTTATATCCACTGCTGTTTTGCAGCAGCAAAATGGTCACTATGAAGCATGATGATAGTAACCAACAGAAAGGCTGCATGATGTCATATCTGGCTTCAGCACAATTTGTTTTTAGGAAAACATAGGTATAGAATGGGCATTTTTATATTGCTGTTTGGTAAACAGGAACATGGAATTAAACATTTGTTATAATAAATAAACAACCTCATATTTCAATACAGTTTCATTTTAACAAACATGCAGGTGAAAACTGAGGCATTTCTGATATAATGTATCCAAATGAAACTCAAAAGTACCACACACCAAGCAAGTTGGCTTGAGAAGTAACACTTCCGACTTGTATTCAGAGGCACATAGTTCTACCAATCGGGACAAAAATCATCCTAATTGAACCTTTATGCGATTACACCCAGTCCCTCCAGGTAAATGCCAAGATGGCATTTTAAATTTGGACAAAACTATTCCCTTCAACAAACTTCCTAAATTAATTTTTCTATATCATCCAATCATTTTACAATGTTCAGTCTGTATCACTGACAATGTCATTAAATAAACTAAAAACTACGAAATTAAAGTAACATGGTTCTGGATTATTTACTATTGACTGTACAAGACTCAACTCAACAGTGTGAACAAAATATCTGTTGCTGTCATCAGCATCAGTGTTAGCACCCTTGGTTTGACAAATGCTAAGGCATAGCCTCGAAGATCCAAGTCTTCGGGTTTATGATGCTGTGTTGTTAATACAGCATCATATCCGGAAGACATAAATTTTCATACTTAATCATGTTTCATCATCACTAACAATGGCCAGTAGCAACACAAAATATTAAAATCTGACTTAAACTATAGCTTCAACATAACGCACACAGGCACAATTAAACTAAAGCTTGCACATAACATGCACAAGCCCAAGGATACTACACGGGCCAGATTTTACAATCCAAGAAACAGGTGCAAAGCCATGAATGACACGCCAATGCATGTAACATTACTGCATAGTTACAGGATGAGTGCAATAAAATTAAGCTAATTTGTTTTCTACTTTCCAGCAAATACATAGAACTTACAGTTTGTTATACTTCCACTGGTCCGAAATCTTCACTTCCCATGAGACAAATGACTTTGATCTAACATCCACAAAATATTCATACACAGTATCTTTAACTGGAAAGATACTTTCCATGTCTCGTATTATATTATCCAGTTTCCTACGTCCATTTTCATCCACTGAAGTGCAAACTGACCAAATCATGCTATACACACAAAATACATCTTTATCATCAGGCTCTTGCATAATGAAGCTGGAATTATCTGCCATTTTGAGGGCCTTCCAGCTACATGACATGTTTGGAATTGCTGACAAATCAATGTCAAAATAACAGAGAGATGGCAAGGTGTCATAAATGATATTTTCATGAAGGAAGGAAGATTGTGGGACATGGACGGTGTGACCAATAATGTGGATAATGTGGCAGAGTGCACAACCACAAACACTGGTAAAAAAAGTTCTGGAAATTCAACAAGACTCTCAGGCAGCCATAGCCAGACATTATGAATTTCTAATTCAGATCCTTTCTTCCTGTTTTGCATGTATCATTCCTAGGAGGCCAGAAGATGATGTAACTGAATACACAGTGTCAGTCACCTGCCTGGTAACATAACGTACGATACTTCACTACACTTTCAGGGTCATTTTATAACTAATTAACTAACTTCATGGAGCAGAACACTTTCCAAGACGCTAATACGTCCTCAGTTAGTCAAGAAATTCTCGTATTTTGTGGCATCCAAAAGTTCATTACTGCATTCTCAAGCACTTGCCACTTGTCCCTATCCTGAGCCCGATCAGTCCAGTCCATGCCTCCCCATTGCGCTTATTGAAAATCCACTTCAATATTGCCCCTACCGGCTACAACTATGTATTCCAAGGCGTCTATTTCCATCAAGTCTCCCTAGCAAAACCCTGTATCCATCTCTCCTGACTCCCATATGTGCCACATGCCCTGCCCATCTCATACCACAGATAATAAAGTTCCTCCTTATGTAGTCTTCACCATTTCCCTGTTATCCCATCCCCCTAAGGCCCAAATATTTTCCTCAGCACTCTATCCTCAAACATTCTCATCCTATGTTCCTCCATGAATGTGAAAGATTCACACCCACAGAAAACTACATGCAAAATTACAGTTCAGTATAATTGATCTTTCTATTCTGGGGCAGAAAACTGGAAGACAAATGATTCTGCACTGAATGATAAAAAGCATTTCCTGACTTCAATCTTATGGCCACTTTATAAAACAATAAATAAAACCTGTGCAGAAATAGAGGTATAATTCTATTTTAGGAGTGGGGTTAACACTGTGATACCCTGATGCTCAGTTCAATAACATACAAGCTATGCCTAATGATTAGACACAAATTTATGTCCCATTACCACCATATTAAGTCTGAAACTGAGTTTACTCTCATCAGTATGAAAGAATCAACGCAAGCTATGTGACCAATAAACAGAAAAAAGTTCAGAAGGATGTAAACATATTTGTTTAAGACTGGATTAAACTAACATATGATGCTCTTATCCCTAACATAATTTAATCTTATGATCAACAATAGTGAATAAAATATACTAATTCATATAAAAAGAGCAATTCAGTAAAACAGTTTACAAAATCAGTAATCATATCTTAAGTACATTAAAGCTTCATAATCTGAGCTGCATGATGCAGTGGGAAGCTTTAAAGCTTCAATCTGAAGTTTTCTGACACAAATGTTGACTGGATCTTTGTCTCACTCTTACTCTGTTTGTCTGTGTGTGTGTGTGTGTGTGTGTGTGTGTGTGTGTGTGTGTGGGTGGGTGGGTGGGTGGAAGATTGTTGGAAGATGTCATTAAGCTCATCCAGACAGGTACTCCAGTAACTATCGGGGTAGAAACAGAAAATGTCACATGCATAGACAAATAATCAGCCAGCTAAATATTCAACAAGCAACTTGTTACTTTGAACAGAAAAATATCAGTCATGTGTGTGTGTGCAGATGTTTCACCTCTCAAATTTCTGTTCATTTGGAAGTCACAGGTTGGCCATGTGTCACGACGGGGTTGAACACACAACAGTCTATTGAAAATGAGACATGGCAAGTACATGTGGCTTCCAGGGAATATTGGCTGATTACACTAAAGCATCCAGTCAGCATTAACACTTCATGCATGTGCAAGACTTAGGGTCTGGTCTCCACATCTAGCCTTGCAAATAACAGAGCTGAGAAGAGCCAAATGTACCTTCATTTTCTGAGTTCCTTGTAGGGACTTGCAAGTCTGAAGTTCTGTCAAAACCACAGGAAAGTTCATAGAAAAGGTACAGGCAAGATCCCTGCTTACAAGGAAACAGATAAAGCAAACCCAGTACAGGCTTGGACAAGCCCTGAGGTTTCCAGGATGTTGAGGCTCCCAGGCTTCATGACAGAAGGCAAATGAAGGTGGTAAGGTTGTCAGCCTTACACATTGGCCACTTTTACTCCCCAAGAAATATTCCTCGCACTCATTTCTATTAGAGACTAAGTCAACCCCAGGGCCATAGTGCAGCCAGAAGGCTTATGTCAATGACATATTTCAATGGCACCACCGGAAATCAAACCCATGACCTTCTGGCTTGTAGTGCCACCAGTTACCCCCTGCTTGCAACACAAGAGATTAATAAATTTAAACAAACTTAGTAACTGTACAAACTACAAACTTAAAAGTATAGGAAGAATGTCTTGTTCAGCTCAATTACACACCCCAGTTTTGGAGACGTAAATGATAAGGAAATGACGTGGCAGGTGTTTGACATACATTATGGGCCAGGGAAGAAGAGAAAAGAGGAAAATAATATAAATGATGTACAAAAAAACAGTAGAAGGTCACAGTAGAGACCAGGAAAACTTCAGCCCCATTTTGGATCCTCCCCACCATGACCTGGCCAAAACCACCTCGAAGGGAAGTGTAAGTAATACTTACCAGAAGAGAAACCACATTTTGGACATAGTTCTGAATGAATCTTCATCTGCTGTATCGAGGCCATTTTGTTTAACTGCCAGGCATTCAAGCAGTTTGCACAGTGACATCACTGAACTTAACTCAACTACATGAACTGTCTCCTGACAGTTCAATCTCATGTACTGTAATATCACATCTACATATTGATTGAAGTATTCTTTCATCTGTAGCATATAAAAATAAAATATGTATTAAAAATAGAATTATTCAGGGCAATGTAGGATGACAAAGGAAGGGACAGTTGACGTCACAATTTGATTCAGGTAGAACTACCTTCAAACAAATGAACTGTGACATCTTACATTATGATACCTGCATAAAATCACACATACATTTTCAAAGAAAAGTGAAAGTTATAAACTCACTGTCTCTACATACAGAGAACCCTGGTCCTTCTGCCTAAGAAGCCATGAATCAACATAAGGTCTCCACCCAAGGTCTTTGTAATCACAGTACACCATACCACATCGAGAGACAGTAGCAGGTGATGCTCCAGCAAGGTCTTCCACTTCAAAGAGCAATGATACCTGTAACAATAATCATGTTAAAGCAATGGACACCATTCTTTCAAAATTATTGTTTATATAAGAGATTCCATGTTTTATCTTGTGCACTATGTCAATTTCATTATTATGTTGGTGTGTGCTAATAAAACTGTTCTATAGATTTTGGCTGTGACATGTTGGTTTAAAAAATCATTTTTAACATTCACACTGCTTGACCCATACTGTTTTTGTTACATGCAATATATTACTCTATCTCCATACAGCACTTCATTGCTATAACTTTAAGTGTGTATGCCTGGTGGTTTATTGCTAATACAGTATGTTGCCATGGAGTAACTGAAAAGAATACTTTGGTCAGTGCTGCAGTCTCAACCTTATAAAGTTCACTCTAGGTTGAGGTCTTCACTCTTCTCTGTCCTTACACAGAGTATGTTGGTGGTTATTTACCAATGTTTCCTAGACAGCCTATTAATCCCATCTTCAAGGTTCCCTTCACCATTCAATGAGTATGTTGGTAGATGCTGACCAAAGTCTTTGGACTGCCTATGAGTCCAAACTTGAGGGTCAAGGGACCCTCGTAGATGGCACCAATATGTTGTCCCTAAACATTGGTGAACAACTACCAATATACGCTGAGTAACAACCAGAAGAGCGAAGATATCATCTGCAGCACAGCAGAAGCCTTAAATCTCACTTATCTCTAGGGCGTAACAAGGTCTGTCCAAAGCAATTTTTAACTTTACAGCATGCATATTCAGCAAAACTGTAATTTCACAGTATCCATCCAAAGCTAACAATTACAAGATTGATCTATGGAAATAGTAGTTATAATTAGTAATTATCATATTTCTTCACTTTAAATTTAAAAAGACTTTAGGCTAGTGCATCATAAAAATGATAAAACTTCAAACAAGACCTTCTGCTGCCTTTACATGTGATCTTTGGAAGAATTTAGAAATTACTTCACCTAGCATACTGTGTATAATGTCCTGATCTTGACCTTCACAGGAATAGTGAAAATGGTCTCCACAAATATTCCAAACCATCTTCACAATACAAGTGTCAGAGTACTAAGGTGTACCTAAATGTTCCCAAACTCACCACCAGGATAACTTCATGGCAGTAGCTGTTGAAGTATCGCTACTTTTCTGAGTCAGTCTGTTGACTTTGAAAACACATCCTCTGCACTACTTATCAGTGGGCATTTACTGTGTTGTATGCTAAGTGCAATCTCCAGTTTTATAATAGTCGATTTGACGAAACAGTGCACTTGCATGAAATTTCACTTCAAACTCAAGGAAAGTGAATCAGAAGCATACAAAGTGCTCAAAAGAGCTTTGGGTGACAATGCCATGGCAGAAAACCAGATATCTGAGTGGTTTTCTCAATTCAAACATAATGATACTTCAGTTGAAGATTGTGTGCAGTTCTATCATGTCTTCAGTGACCACACAGAACAAAACATGGAGAAAGTTTGGAAAATTGTCAGTGAACTGATGGAGTAACATTCCAGAGATTACTGACAAGTTGGGCCCCTTGTACAAACATGCCAGCTAACTCTAAGTGTTAAATTAAATGTGTGGTAGATCTCTATGAAGTTTATTCCTCAGGCGCTCAACAAAAAAAAACAGAATCAGTAACTTATGTCTGCGTCTGAGAAATTGTTGAAGTCAGAAAAGATTAAATTTCTGTTTGAGGGTCATAACAGGAGACAAAACCTGGGTTTACGGTAATAAAATCACAATCATGATGACATCAATTCCATAACATCCACATATTCAGAAACAATTGATGAACACACTACATGTGATTCCAAAAAGGCAATGCAGTGGTTATACCAGCTGTAGGTGAAAAACTGAACCCACTGCATAAACTCGAAATGGGACAAACAACTGATAACAAAGGTATGCCTGTATTTCATTATTCCCTTGTAAGTTATTCAAATTTCTATGCCATTTTTCTTGGTTTTCAACTTACAAGAATTTTCAAAAACAAGTCAGCACATAGGGTATGGCTCAGAACTAATTACTGAAAACTGAGAGTTAATACAATATTTTTCCTAATGATAAAGGTAAGGTTTTCTGTGTGCAGGCCAAAAATATAGAGGGGACAGTGAAGGTATACCTACATTGATTCTTACCCTCAGCACTAGAAGGATGTAGGTTTTCAGTTTCACGCCCCACCTGCTTTACCCCTGAGAAAATGGCTTCCCATACTTAGTGAATAGGGAGCTGGGTGGGCCCCAGAGTTGGTTTGGATCTTTCAGAGAAGAGGTATCAAAATTATTTTTCTTACTTTAATAGATAATTCATGGCCTACACACTTTTCAACAGCCCTGTAAATAACAACCCTGGATTTTCCATACCTGCTCTGGCATTATAATCCGTTCACTGTTGATGAGGGTCAGTACCTTATTATCATCCATTAAACTGTTCATATTTTCAATCCACACTGCATCCACTGGGCCATCAAACACAATCCACTTTTCATCTGGCTGTTCATCTGTGGAACAGTACACTTGGTCAGTATGCATAAGCAATGTCTGTCCGAAGATACCCAGAAAATTATTTTGCCCTCAATAGGCAAGGAGCTACATGAGATGTTAAAATGCAATGCAGATTTTTAATTTATACAATATTTTAACATTTAAGTAAAACTCTCTAAAATTGTCACCTGGACAGATATAGCTTTGGTATAATTATACAGTCATTGAATGTTAAAGTGCTTTGCAATAACTAGTATTTGCTATCACCTCACTTAGATGTTAGGAGAGGTGGTGAGCAGTTGAGTCAAAGAATTTGAAATTTTACTGTAAACTTCTTGTGTTCTATTTGCTGTAGTTGTTTTTAGTTGTGATAGTGTCACATTGTAACTGCTCTCAGATCTGTACATATGCATTTATTTTATGTCATTGGTCAGGGGGTTTTGACTTATAACTGATATATGGTGTAGTGAACTTATTTCTAATCAGTGTCACCCAGTGTTTAGACAGTGCAATATCAATTAGCAGTTAAGTTCACTACACCGCATACCACACACAACTCAGCATCTTCCAACCAATGGCATAAAATAAATACATGCACATAAAGCTTAGAACAGTTACAGCATTGCAACATTCCAATTACAATCACTTCACAGAAGTATCAGTATTAGTAACAGCATTTATTTCATCCACAGAGTCACATTACAAAACACTGGACAAGTCACAACAATATGCATATCATGCCAACAAACAAATAAAATGCACAGATCAAATATGAACATTCCACAGTCAAATGTCACCACATGACTAAAACAATATATAAAATTATGTGCATATGGGTAATTATAGTTATTTACCCCAGTTCCCAATACACACAGCTACTACAACAGCTTCACAGTACACGTTAAAAATCTACCAATCAACAGCCCATTGGTTCACCCAGCATCAAAGTAAATGTGTGACAGAGGTGACAGTGTAATGATAAAATGTTTTAACACTTAATGGCAGTGTAAGTATACCAAAGCTTTATCTACCCAGGTGACAATTTTAGACAGCCCAAACTGAATAACATAATGTTTTATAAATTACACAAATGTGTTGCAATATATAATTTCATGTAACATTTTGCCTGATGATGATAGCAAAATAATATGCTGAAGTATGTAGTCAGACTGAAGTGAAGACTCTAGTGAATACACAAAATACAGATGTATTGGGTACACAAAAAAAAAACCATATGCAATAGAAAAATGTATGTTCTATTTATTATAAGGCAGCTGTACTTACCTGCACAAGTTTCTCGCATGATGGAAGACAAAACTCCATCCAGCCATTCACGTGTATTCAAACTGAACTCTCCATACAGCTCATGCAGATTTAAGGCTTTAGGACTGATTGGGTAATCCTAAAGGAAAACATAATTAGTAATTTTTACGTGAACATCCCATTGCGTAACAATGATACGAACAAGCAAATTAATAACAGTCACCCTTACCTTTATTAGACATTACAGTCCATATATTTAGTTAAGCTACATGTTTCGAACTAAATTAGATCATCTTCAGGCTCTTAATTTTATGCTGTCATCCTCAATGTGTTTTTAAATTGAAAGAGAATGAAGATGATCTAAATTAGGTCAAAACATGTCACTTTACTAAATATATGGATTCTATTGTCTAATACAGATTGTTGTGATATGAAATTGATTTTGCTTGTCCATAATTAGTAACTTTATATATGGCATCTCTAACACAGTTCCTAGAAGGCACAAATACCCCTTACACTAAGTTGTGTCACTGAACCTCTCCAAAGTAAGGGCCACACCACTGTGGTTCGTGTTCACATGGCCAAAAACACAAGAGACACAAAAACATGTCAGCAGCTGTCATAATACACAACTTCCAGCATTCAATGAACAAAATTTATGCATACAATTTTGTTTCAAATAAACAAAATAAACTGCAATTGTTGATGAAGTTTTATCACTACAGTATCTGGAGGTTCCATACAATATGACCCTCAACATCATGCATTCACACTCAAGTGGCAAAGGTACATGACAAAACAGGCATACAGCTGTTACAAGAGTTAAAGAAGAAGAGAGAATAACTTAAGAATTTGTAATAAATTATTAACTCTCAAATATCATAACAATAATGGCCCAATTATTGCATCTAGGCACTTACCCTGACAGCATTGAAACCAGCTTTTGCTTCTTTGTTCAGGTGAATCAGAGACCGCTGTAATGTTCTCCACATAACTGTCTTGCCAGCACCAGTTCTTCCAACAATCATTACAGCATGGTGAGACTTCTTTGTTTCATACAACTGAATCACTTTGATAGCTGAAGTTTTTATATACTGTGAACATAGGCAAATAATTTTTACCTAATTAATTATTATCCAAACAATAGTTGTAAACAAATTCACGCCCACAGCAACAATTGTGGTAATCAGATCACTAATTACACAGTCTAAAACAATTAAACATCATCAGCAACAAACCCATACACACAAAAACAACTACCTTAATCAGCACCCCATATCCATGTGTCAAATAAATAAAAATAACCAGAAGTCTAGTACATTCCAATTTCCATACCTTGAAACATGCAGGGTGAGGAAGCAGGGGAGGACTAAGGAAAAGGGAGGTACAGCATGTGAGGTTAGTACCTATTTTGTGGCACAAAGTGTCAGTAAAAAAATACTAGTCCCACACACACGGACCACTAGAACATTAGGAGCCAGCACAGTCAGTCCAATGTAAGTGATAAATGCTTTTGTACAGGTAGTAGTCACTGAGTCATATACCCTTTCCAGGCGAAAACCCACTCCATCCTGTCCACATTCCTTAAATATGTTCCAAGTTTCTAGATGCCAGAACCAACAGTAATGATAAGGCATAACCTAAAATAATGCGGAACTCTCACTAGCATTAAGGAATCTAAAAACACAGTGTCACCATCTGCAAGTTTCTTCTCTTTCAATATACAAACAAATTTAGTCTCAATGTATTTTTGAAGTTCTCCAGCTGTTATTTTTTGTGTCTTGCTCTCCTTAACTTCAACAACCCTGTTTCAAATGTACTAGTTGAAACTGACCGCGGACTGCACATTACAGAACAGAAACCATTGATGCTTCTGATACTTCTGTCTGATAGCAAGAGGGCATTGTCTTATTGTTCAGTCCAAAGCCTGCTTTCAGAACAATGTTATGTATCATTTATTTAGTTCCACACTATCCTTGTAGCCTGGGGTGAAGTAACACTAGTGGTAAGTGAAAACAAAATGACAAAAACATTTGTACCCACAACAGAGGGATTGCGGAAGTGAAGAAAATCATATGACTAGAATTCATTGTTTATATTAATGATGAGTGCTGTTAGGATGGTTGTTAGATAAGAAGTTATGATGAATGAGACAGCTGGTCCATATGGGAAAAAAAAGGAACATACACAAATGTTTGAAAAAAAAAATTATATTTTGGAATACCCATTCTGTAAGAGATTGCAAAATAGTGCTAATTCATTGGGTTTGTTAAGGTTTCTTATTGCATATAAACGTTCGTACTGAAGTCATTTTTGTTATGTAATGTTGTTCCTTATGGGCTGGGCATGTGACGCGTACGGGTGAGGAGAGGGGGGTGTATAGGGTCTTGGTGGGGAAACCGGAGGGAAAGAGACCACTGGGGGGACCTAGGTGTAGATGGGTGGATAGTATTAGGATGGATCTCCAGGAGGTTGGATGTGGGTATATGGACTGGATTGGGCTGGCCCAGGATAGAGACAGGTGGCGGACGCTTGTGAGTGCGGTAATGAACCTTCAGGTTCCGTGAAATGCGGGGAATTTCTTGACTAGCTGCAAA
>Ga0131853_10011283_pt1 | contig 16350 bp, 17 predicted proteins | sample TergutLab28metaG_FD_92764 | JGI IMG/M metagenome (GOLD analysis project Ga0131853, IMG submission 92764) | Labiotermes labralis P1 segment gut microbial communities from Petit-Saut dam, French Guiana - Lab288 P1 (version 2) (version 2) | ecosystem: Host-associated > Arthropoda: Insects >...
ACGAAGATTGGCAAGGCACTTTTTGCTGATAATGGTGCGGGTACATTAAAACGTGCGGTTTAACATTTGTAGCTGGATTTGTAGACAGGGTACTTTTCAGCTGCAAAAGGCAAAAGAAAAAACTGCAATAAACCTGATGGTTAAGCGGTTTTTCTATGGTAGGCCAAATCGACCCAAAAACGAACCTAATCATTTCAGCAGATGGGGTTGCAATAGAAACGGAAAGCTGAACACACCAAGTTGGCCACCGAAAAACAAACGCTCAACCAAGCGTACTAGGGTGTGTTGACATAAAGCTGAACGCCCGTGTTTTGGTGAATTTTGAGCCTTTCTTCGTTGTCGTTCGTTGGAATACATACAGTATTCCTTCCTCCTCCGCCTTGAAATGCTCGAAAATTCACTCAAAATCCGTGCATTCCCATTTGTGTCAACACGCCCTAATGAAAGAGGTCGTTTCGGGTTCAACGATTGTACTTGACAATGCATCTTTTCACAGAAAGTGCAAACTTCGAGAAATCGCTGCTTTCTATGATTGCAATGTTTTATTCTTGCCGCCGTATTCGCTGGATTTGAACCCTATTGAAAAATGCTGGGCTTGGCTTAAACGAAAACTACGCGAAATCTTGCATTGTTTCCATTGCTTGGATGATGCCATATCGTGCCTTTTTATAGTTCGGTGGCTATAAAACAGAGCCTCTTGAGGAAAGCTAATCAAGAGGTGAGAGAATGGAAAATTACAGGAAGACGTCGCACAGCACGTATGACATAAAGTACCATTTGGTATGGATAACAAAATACCGCAAGCCAGCGATAACGGGTCAAATAGCGAGCAGGGCAAGAGAACTAATAAAGCAAGTATGTCGAGAGAATGATACGGAAATATTGGCAGGACACGTATCAAAAGACCACATACATCTGCTTGCCTCGTCACCGCCCCACTTGTCAGTTAGCAAGTTAGTGCAGTATATAAAAGGCTATAGCTCAAGAAAACTGCAAATGGAGTACAAAGAGATAAACAAACAGTTTTGGAGGCAACACCTCTGGGCGAGAGGTTACTTTGCGGCGAGTAGCGGAATGTAACTGATGAGGTTATAACAGAGTATATCAGAAGTCAAGATATAGCTGAACATCAAAAGGGAGATAACTTTACGATTGCTGAACTTTACGCGGCTTTAGCCGCTAGTTGAACCCACCGCCTTTAGGCAGTGGTGGTTCAGTTGCCTTAAATCTGCATTTTTACTTTGCCGTTAACAATACACCAAGCGACAGATGCAGATCATTATGGTACGTGTATTGTGTGCGCCCGCTTTGGGCAGTATCGACAACATTTGCCAGCAGATTTTTACATAAATCACATATAAAAATGACTTGACACGCAAAAATTTTTATAGTAATATTACAATACTGTAATATGCGATGATATATCACAATATATCACAAACAAATAAATGCGCCCCTGCGCACGTTACATTATGAAATAGATATGTATGTTTATACGAAAGTTAGCACAGATTTTGCCGATTCCGGCAGTTAGGGAGTTTACATGGAAGAAAACACAAGCAAGAGCGAAAACCTGCGTGAAAGAGCTTACAACACAATCAAAGAAATGATTTTGACCGGCAAGCTGGCCCCTGGTGAGATGGTAAACGAAAAGATGCTCATGGAAGCGCTGGGCATTGGCAGAACCCCGGTGCGTGAGGCCATCGGCGTTTTGACATTCGAAAAGATTACAAGCATTGTTCCGCGAAAGGGAACCTATGTAAGCCGAATCACCCTTGAAGACATCGACAACCTGTACCAGGTGCGCGATTGTTTCGAGCCGTTTATCGTCGAGATCGCCACTCCCAAGATTTCTAAGGACATACTCATCTGGTTTAAAGAAAACTTCGAAGCCGAGGCGAGCAAGAGCCCCGAGGGAATGGCGTCGGTTGACGGCCAGTTCCACCGCTATATTGCTAGTGCCACAAACAACCCCTATATCGTGCAAATGTTTGAGCCCATCCACTTTCAGAACGAGCGCTTGCGCCATATGTCCACCCGGTTTTTGGGCACGATGGAAGATGTTTTGAGCGGCCACCTGGTCATCATCGAGCGAATGTTAACCCGGGATGCGCAAGGGGCGGCTCATGCAATGCGCGAACACTTAGCTTTTTCACGCAAAGTATCAATGAGCCTTGATCTTGGCGACATCAAGCTTTTTTAAAAGGTTATGTATTGCGCGTTATTTAATTGAATACCCGTTGATTTACGCGAATACTTAATTCTTAAAAACTGCACACAACGCATACCCAATTTTACATCAAGGAGGACAATTGCATGTACAAACGATTTAGGCATATCACGGTGTCAATGCTCGTAATTCTCGCACTGGTTCTGAGCGCCTGCGCAGATGGCGGCGGGGGCACAGCACCCGAACAACCCGCAGGCGGAGGGGACACAGCAAGCGGCACAGCACCCCCCGATGCCGGGCTGGAAGGCGAACCCATCCTGATTGGGGCAATCGCGCCGATTACCGGTGCAAACAGCTTGGTCGGCCAGTACATAGTCAACGGAACCACCTTGGCGGTTGAAGAAATCAACGCCACCGGCGGCATTCTTGGCAGACCGGTCGAAATTGTTTGGGGCGATGAAGTTGACAGCCTGCAAACTTCTGTAAACGCCGCAACCATGCTTCTTGCCAACGACAACCTGACCGCGATTGTCGGCTCGCTCTACTCGCAGTTCGCCATTGCGGCCATGCCCCAAGTGCTTGAGACCGAGATCCCCTTCTTTGTGAGCGGGTCTTCTTCCGGTGTTTCCAACGAAGGGAACCCCTGGGTTTGGCAGGTTCGCCCGATCGACACATTCCAGGGCCTTGCGCTGGCTGATTTTGCCGTCAACACACTCGGTGTGCAAAACCCGGCCATCATGCACTCAACCATAAGCACCTTCGCCTCGCTGGCCGACCAGGTTGTCGATGCCTTTGAGGGGCAGGGCGTTACCATCACGAACAGCAATATGTTCGGCTTCCCCGAAGAGGAAACCAACTATGCCCCTTACTTCGCTCAAATTCTTGACGGCGACTTTGACGCCATCATCGCGCTGGCAAACCAAATGCCCGCCGCCCTGATCATGCAGCAAGCGGAAATTTCGGGTGTTGACCCCAACGCCATTCACACCATCGGCTCCACTTCTTTTGGCTCGAACGTGGCCATCACCAACGCTGGTCCGGCTTCCAACTACTGGTATTCGATCGTTGACTGGGTGCCCGGTGGAACCACCGAAGCCGGTGCAAGGTTTGAGGCAGCTTACCAGGCCCGCTTTGGCGAGCCCTCCGACCTGCCATCAGTCACGTTCTACGATGCCCTTATGTTGATTCGCGAAGCCGCCGAGATTGCCGGTTCCCTCGAGCGGGCGGCCATCAACGAGGCCCTTCGGGAGATCAGAAGCTTCCCGGGCGCGATCTCTACCTTCAGCTACTTCCCTGATCAGGTTTTCGCGACCTCCCTGGGCATTACCCGCAATATGAACGAAGAGATTACCATGATCGGCAGCGTCCAGTTCCGCGAACCTTAAGAACCTGTCCTCATAGCTCAAACCGCTGTTTCAGCGAATCTTTTCCCGCCACGCCGCGTTAGTTTTTCTTGGAATACACAGAGTATTCCGGCAAAAAATTGCCTTGCTTGGCGAAAAGATCTTCGCCGATCCGACATTTCTCACTTTATGAAGACGGGTTCAAAAACAAGATATGCGGGGCTGGGTTGCCCGGCTCCGCATCCCCATTAACCATAGAGGTGAAAGGGTGAAAACGTGAGCTTTACACTATTTGGTACATTGTTCATCAACGGCTTGTCCATGGGCGTTATCTATGCGATGATGGCCATGGGTCTGATTTTGCTCATTCGCGCCGTCGGCATATTGAACTTCGCTCAAGGCGAATTGTTTATGTTCGGCGCTTATATTTCGGCGGCTCTTGTTTTGGATTTTCATCTTCCGCTCCCGATCATGATTCCCGCTGCGATGGTCTGCTTTGCGGTGGTGGGGCTGGTCTTCATGTTTACGATTTACTGGCCGCTGCGCAAAGCCAGCTACGCGGCCACGACCATCATCGCAACTATGGGGGCGGCCATTGTTCTTCGGGAACTGGCAGTGCTGATCTGGGGCCCGCTTCCCCGCTCGATGCCCCCTCTGGTCGTCGACGAAGGCCGGCCGGCCATTCTCCATCTGGGGGACGTTCCTCTGCAATGGCAGAATGTTCTGATCATCGTCATCGGCGTTTTGCTGATGTATCTAATCTATCTGCTCTTTGAAAAACTGTATGTGGGCAAGATGATGCAGGCGGCTTGTCAAAATTCTTATGCCGCCAATCTCTTGGGTGTGCCGACCATCTTAACCATTGCGGCGACTTATGTCATCGTTTCGATTCTGGTGTCGGTGGGTGGTTATCTGGTCGCGCCGATCTTTATGGTTCGAAACACCTTGGGCGTCTTGCAACTGCGCGCTTTTGCCGGTGTTGTAATCGGCGGATTCGGCAACATCAAGGGAGCGATCATCGGCTCTTTGATTGTCGGGCTGATCGAAGTGTTCAGCACCCTGCATTTTTCTGCTTACCGGGATGTAACCGTATTCCTCACCCTTATCCTCTTCCTGCTTCTTCGGCCTCAGGGCCTGTTTGGCGAGAAGATCAAAGATAAGGCATAAAGGGGTGGCCTGATGAAATTTAAGAATCTGATTGGTGCCGGGCTGATCTGCGCGATAATCCTCATTGTTCCACAGTTTTTGCACGGCTACCCGATGACCGTTGTCAACGTTGCACTTCTGTTTGCCATCACATCCTATGGGATTTCGGTTATGCTTGGGATGGGCGGCCAGCTCAGCTTTGCGGCGGTGACCTTTATGGGGCTGGGCGCGTATTTTGTTGCCAACACAACCACCGGGCGGCTGGGGATTACCATTCCCACCATGCTGGCTCTTGTGCTTACCCCCATTGTTTTTGCGGGAGTGGCCTTTCTGGTCGGGCTGGTTCTGCTCAAACTGAAAGGGACGTACTTTACTTTTGCGACCATCGCCCTTGTGCAGGTGGCTTTTACGTTCTTCAACAATTACAGCCCCCTGTTCGGCGGGCCGGACGGCATTTCGGGAATCCCGACGCTTACCTTTTTCGACCACAGCTTTAGAAGCTCGGGTTCAAGCAACGAGTGGTTTTACTTTATCTCGATCAGTGTGGTTTTGGTCGCCATTGTGGTCGAGCGCATCCGCCGCAGCCAACTTGGGCGCGCGCTCGCTTCTATTCGAGACAACGAGACCGCCGCCCTCACTTTCGGCATCAACACGTACCTGACCAAGGTGATCGCCTTTAGCATCGCAGGCGCGTTCGCGTCCTTTTCCGGGGCGCTGTGGGTTATGCACGGCCGGTTTGTCGGCGCCGACATGTTCAACTTTCTCAATGCGGCGCAGTTCATCATCATGGCTATGCTCGGCGGGGTAAACAGCACAGTCGGCATTGTCATCGGCGCCCTGCTTGTCACCGGACTGCCTGAACTTTTCCGGGCTTTTCAAGGGTATATGCAGCTCTTTTGGGGCGTTGCGATCATCGCGCTGATGGTCTTTATGCCCACCGGGCTTGCCGGAATTAAAGATATGATCGTAGAGAAAATCCGCAAATATAAGGTGTGCGCAAGCAGGCGGGAGGGGGATGCGGATGCAACCGATTCTTAGGCTGGAGGGCATTTGCAAGCAATTTGGCGGTGTTACGGCGGCCAAGGATATCACATTCTCGATGACGCCCGGCCAGGTGCACGGCCTGATTGGGCCGAACGGCGCGGGCAAATCCACCCTGATGAACATCATCAGCGGCATTTACGAACCCGACTGGGGCAGCATCTACCTCAACGAGCAGGAAATCACCAAGATTCCCGCTTATACCCGGGCGCGCATGGGCATTGGGCGAACCTTCCAGACCCCCCGCTTCTTGCAGCGCTCAAACATTCGCGACAACCTTCTGATCGGAACCGACCTTGCCGACCAGACCGGCTTTCTTAAGGGATTCTTCGGCAAGAAGGGGCGCCCTTTCGACGATGAGCTGGCCGAGCTTATGGAGGTTGCCAAGTTTACTTTTGACTGGAACGACAACGTAAATTCATTGCCCTTCGGCAAGCGAAAACTGCTCGAGATTGTGCGCTCGATGCTCGGCCACCCCAAAGTTATGCTGGTGGACGAACCGGCGGCCGGCCTGAACAACAAAGAAATTGAGCACGCGATGGATCTTTTAAACCTCGCCGCGCAAAAGCGGGGGATCGGCGTTCTGCTCATCGAGCATTCCATGGATATGATCATGGATATTTGCAGCGACATTGTGGTCATCAACTTTGGGCAGGTAATCGGGATGGGCGGCCCGAAAGAGATTTCGCAAAACAAAGCGGTCATCGACGCCTATCTGGGAGGTGACGACCTTGCTTAAAATAACCGATCTACACGCCTACTATGGCTCGATTGAAGCCCTCAAGGGAATCAATCTGGAAGTGGCCGAGGGCAAAATCACCTGCCTGATCGGCTCGAACGGCGCGGGCAAGACAACCCTTCTCAAGAGCATTTCGGGTTGCGTTGACTGCAAGGGCTCGATCAAATATGGAGAAGAGGCCGAGCTGATCGGCATGTCACCCCAAAAGGTGGCTCGACAAAGCATCACCCATGTGCCCGAAGGGCGGCTGATCTTCCCCGGGCTGAGCGTCTATGAAAACCTTGAAGTGGGAACCATCACTTGGCACGGCTTTTTTGGCCGCAAGCCTTACGATGTTGAAATCGAAGAGGTGTTCAGTCTGTTCCCCCGCCTGCGGGAGAGGGAAAAGCAGCTGGGTTGGAGTCTTTCGGGCGGCGAACAGCAGATGCTGGCCATCGGCCGGGCGCTCATGTCCCGCCCCAAGGTGTTGATGCTGGACGAACCCTCGATGGGTCTTGCCCCGTTGATCATCGCCGAACTGTTTGAGAAGATCATTGAGATCAACAAACTTGGCATCACCATTCTGCTCGTCGAACAAAACGCACGGCTGGCTATGCGGGTGTCCGACTACACTTACGTCATCGACCAGGGGAACATCAACATTCATGGTCCTTCGGCCGAAGTGCGCGAAAACCCCAATGTCATAAAGACCTATCTGGGCAAGTTCGCAAAAAGTAAATTCTAAGTTGAGGGGTGCGGCCATGCATGGCTTTGGGATGGACGACAAGATTGCCGTCATAACAGGGGCGGCGCAGGGAATCGGAAGGGCGATTGCCCAAGCGTTTGCCGAAAGCGGCGCACTGCCTGTTGTTGTGGACATAAACGAAAGCGCGGCCAAAAACGCGGCCGAAGAACTCTCGGCGACAACCGGCAAGGAACCCGCTTGGTATGCCGCCGATTTGACCGATGTGGCGGCGGTAAAACAGATGGTCGGCGACATTGTAAAACAACACGGTCAAGTCGACGTGCTCGTAAACAATGCCGGCATTTTGGACAATTCCCTGATCGAAGAGCTTGACGAAGACCATTGGGACAAAGTGATCGACTGCAACTTAAAGTCGGCGTTCTTCTGCTCTAAGTATGTTTACGAGCACATGAAGGCGGCGGGCAAAGGCCATATTGTGAATGTGGCTTCGGTGGCCGGGCGGATGGGCGGCCACAGTGTGGGCTGTGCTTACGCGGCTTCCAAAGGCGGAATGATCGGGCTGACCATGAATTTTGCGCGAAAGGCAGCGCCCTTTGGCGTCTGTGTAAACGCCATCGCCCCCGGCACGGTCGAGAGCGGGATGGCCCTTGACTTTACCCCCGAACAAACCGAGCGACTTCACGCGGCAATCCCTACCCGCCGCTTTGGCAAGCTTTCGGAAATCGCAAGCGCTACTTTGTTCTTGGGTTCGGACGCGTCCTCTTATATGTGTGGCGCGGTGTTGGATGTCAACGGCGGAATGCATATGGGTTAAGGAGGAAAACATGAGCAAGCAAAACTATCTCGCGTGGATGGCGGAAAACACCGCCACGCAGTGGACAAACGATTCGGCCATTCTCTCGCAGTTGGAACACGCTATTGAAAACGGCGCGGTGGGCACGACCACCAATCCCCCCCTCTCTTACGAGGGGCTGACCGTGGACGCCCACCTGTACGAAAAAGATCTTGCCGCCCTTCGCAGAGACTGTTCGGACGATGAGTTTGCCGAAGAGGCAATGGGCTTGGTGGTAAAAAATCTCTCCCGCAAACTGATGCCCATGCACGAGGCCAGAGGCGGGCATTTCGGGTGTGTGCGCGCCCAGCTCCAGCCGGGTCTGCACGACGATGCAGGAGCCATGCTGGCCATGGGCAAGCGCTTTGCCGCGTGGGGCAAAAACGTCATGGTGAAGGTTCCCGGCACACAGGCAGGCATTTGGGTGATGGAAGAACTCGCCGCCCTTGGAATTCCGACCAACCCCACTGTGCTTTGTTCGGTCTCACAGATTGTTGCCTCGGCCGAAGCTTACGAGCGGGGATACGACCGGGCGCTCAAAGCGGGCATCACCCCCGCATGGACGACCGAGGCGCTGGTAATGGGTCGGCTGCAAGATTATTTGAGCAACTTAAACACCGAGCGAAACGCGGGCGTTGCGGTATCCGACCTTGCGTGGGCGGCGATCGAAATGGTCAAGCGCACCTACCACATCTTTCAGAAAAAGGGATACAAAACGATCATGCAGGGGGCGGCTTTCCGTTGCGCCATGCATGTAGAACAAATGGTGGGCGGCCCCTTTTGCTCGACCATACACCCAAGCATTCAAACGCTTGTCAGAGATGCCGATGCGCTGGGCGAAATGCGCCGACAAAGCTGCATCGAAGAGCCCGTTGATCCGGCAATCATCGACCGGGTGGCCAAAGCATTCCCCGAAGTATGGAAAGCGCTCGAGCCGGACGCCCTTGCGCCGGACGAGTTTGCCGACTTTGGCCCGGTAAAAATGACGCTTGAGAACTTTGACACAAACGGCTGGCAAAAGCTGATCTCGCTCAAAGGAGGGTAAAGATGCAAGCACTCGTCAAGTATGCGCCCGGGCCGGGCAATATGGAGATTCGGGAAGTTCCCGAGCCGTCTCCGGGGGCCGGTCAGATCAAAATCAAGGTGGGCCACGCAGGTATCTGCGGGTCGGACATCCATATTTACCACAGCGATATCGCGATTCCCGTTCGGCCGCCGGTTACGGTAGGGCACGAGTTTTCGGGCGTTATCACCCAGTTGGGCGAAGGGGTTGAGGGCTTTTGTGTGGGGGATCGGGTCGTCTCACAGACGGCGTTTTCCTTTTGTGAAACATGTGTCTATTGCCGAACCGGTTACTACAACCTTTGCCCCAGCCGACGGACACTGGGTTATTGGTACGACGGCATTTTTGCGCCCTATACAGTGGTTCCGGCCGATCGCGTCTTAAAAATTCCAGATGGCGTTTCAGATGTTTCGGCAGCCATGAGCGAGCCGCTGGCCTGCGTTTGCCATGCGGTTTACGACCTTTGCCGGATTGTGCCGGGTGATCTTGTGCTCGTTACGGGATCGGGCGCGGTCGGGATCATGGCCATGCAGGTGGCCAAGGCCCACGGTGCCGCGGTGATCATAACCGGAACCAATGCTGACGAACCGCGCCTTGCGCCCGCAAAGCAGTTGGGCGCGGATCTGACGGTAAACATCGAGCGCGAAAACCTTGCGGAAATCATAACTGACCACACAGCCGGGAACGGCGCGGACGTTGTTCTCGAATGTTCGGGGGCGGCTCCGGCCATCGACGGTGCGCTTAACCTGATCAAGCGGCAGGGTTACTTTACCCAAATCGGGCTGCCCGGCACGAAGATCGAATTTGACATCGCGAAGATTTGCTTCAAAGAGATTAGGTTTACCGGCTCTTTGGGGTCGATCAGAAGCAGCTGGGAGCAATCCCTCACTTTGCAGGCAATGGGGACGGTCAATCTTGCGCCGCTGGCCGACACCCACCTCCCCCTTAGGGAGTGGAAGGAAGCATTCAGGCGGTTCGAAGCCAAGGAAGGCTGCAAAGTCTTTCTTGATCCACAGGGGTAAGGAGTGATAAGTATGCAGGCAATTGCCCAAACCAAGCTGGATGCCCTGAACGCACAGTGCGCCCAAATGCGCATTGATCTCATCCGTCTGCTCCACAAGTTGCAGACCGGGCATCCGGGCGGCTCGCTCTCGGCTTGTGAGATTCTCAGTGCGCTTTATTTTGAAATGGCCAAAGTAGACCAGGCCAACCCCAAATGGCCGGAACGGGACCGCATCATCCTCACAAAAGGGCACGCGGCGCCCATGCTTTATATGATTCTGGCCAAAAGGGGCTTCTTTCCCGAAGCTGATATGGATACTCTGCGCCAATTGGGCTCTCATCTGCAAGGCCACCCATGCGCCAAAACGACGCCGGGGGTCGAGCTTTCCACCGGTCCGCTGGGAATTGGCGTTTCAGCTGCGGTGGGGATGGCCATGGCTCTTCGCTTAGACAAAAACCCCGCCACCGTTTATGCCGTGATGGGCGACGGTGAAATCAACGAGGGCACCGTTTGGGAAGCTTGCATGAGCGCATCCAAATTTAAGCTGGATAATCTGGTGGCAATCGTTGACCTGAACGGCGTTCAGCTGGACGGTCGATGCGAAGAGATCATGCCAATGGATGATGTGCCAGCCAAGTTTGGTGCCTTTGGCTTTGAAGTGTTTAGGTGCGACGGGCACGACATTGCCGATCTTTGCAAAACAATCGGGCAGGCAAAAGCGGTGAGCGGCAAGCCGTCCGTCATTTTGGCCAGGACCGTAAAAGGCAAAGGTGTTTCGTTTATGGAAGGGCAGAGCGCCTGGCACGGCGCCCCCATCGGCAGACCGGAATTTGAACAGGCGATGAAAGACTTAGGGGGTGAGCCGGATGTCTAAAACCATTCGTGAGGCGTATGGCGAAAGCTTGCTCAAATATGGGAAGGACGACCCCCGGGTCGTTGTTCTGGACGCGGATGTTTCTACCTCCACGCGCTCGCTGGTCTTTGCCAAGGGCTGCCCTGAACGGTTCTTTAACATGGGCATCGCCGAAGCAAACATGGTCGGCGCGGCTGGCGGCATGGCCGCTTGCGGCAAGATCGTTTTTGTCAACTCTTTTGCTGTCTTTCTTTCCACCCTGGGGCTGCTCAGCGCGCGGGCCTTCGGCTCTTACTCCGGCCTGAATCTGAAGTTCATGGGTGCTTACGGTGGTCTTTCGGACGCTTACGACGGCCCGTCCCACCATTCGGTAGAAGACTTGGCCATCATGCGCGCGCTGCCCCATTTCAAGGTTTTTGTGGCCACCGACGAGCATCAGGTCGACTGGCTGGTCAAAACCGCGATAGACACCGATGGGCCGGTCTACATCCGCCTTTCGCGTGATTCGCTGCCCGAAGTGTACAGCAAGGACACAAAGTTTGAAATCGGGAAGGGCCAGATCTTGCGGGAGGGCAAAGATTTAACCATACTTGCCTGCGGGGTGATGGTCGGCCAGGCGCTCAAAGCTGGCGAAATGCTGGCGGCGCAGGGCATTTCTGCCCGCGTGGTGGATCTGTTTACCATCAAGCCCATCGACCGCCCGCTCATCCTTGAAAGCGCCGAGAAGACCGGGTTGATGGTTAGCGCCGAAGAGCACAGTGTGATCGGCGGATTGGGCGGCGCGGTGGCCGAAGTTCTCGCAAAAGCGGGCAGCCCGGCAAAGCTTGCCTGCGTTGGACTGGAAGACACCCACGCCGAAACGGGCGCTTACCCGCAACTGCTCAAAAAATATAAACTCGACGCCGATGCGATTGTCGCACAGGCACTGGGCGGGTTGCAAAAATGATACAAGCCACGATGAACGGGCCGTTTTCGGTTACTGTGGGCGAAGCGGAAGTTCCCTCCATATCCGGGGCGGAAGTGCTGCTGCGGATAAAACGGGTGGGCGTTTGCGGATCCGACATGCAGATGTACCACGGCAAGCACAAATACGCGACTTTTCCGGTGGTCATCGGTCACGAGGCCTGCGGTGTAATCGAAGAGATCGGGGCGGATGTGAAAGGTTTTGTCCCCGGCGACAAAGTTGCGGTGCAGCCCCAGCTAGTTTGCGGCAGCTGTTATCCCTGCTTGATCGGGCGGATGAACGTTTGCGAAAACTTGAAAGTCAGGGGCGTTCACGCCGATGGTTTCGCCGCCGAGTTTGTGGCGATCAGCCCCGGCATGTTGCATCTCTGCCCAAACGAGATGCCTTTTGACCAGATAGTGTTGGCTGAACCGGTGGCGGTGGGCGTTGGTTGTGTCAGGCGCGGGGCCTACAAAAATGCAAACATTGCGGTTTTAGGAGCTGGAATCATCGGCAACCTGATCGCGCAAACCGCGCAACAGATGAGCGGCAGGCCGGTGTTGATCGCCGACATACAGCAACAGCGCCTGGATCTGGCCGCCGAATGTGGCATTGCGCACACGGTAAACCTTGCAAAAACTCCCCTCAAAGACGCGGTCTCAGAGGTTTTCGGCAGTCGCAAGGCGGATATTATCATCGACGCGGCCGCCACCAGAGGCAGCTTTCAGGACGCCATCGCCGCCGCGCGGCCCAGCTCTGAGGTTGTGATTACCGGCAACTATAAAGAAGAGATGCAGCTCGAAGTGCCGCTGATTCAGCGGCGGGAAGTCAACCTGATCGGCCATATGATGTACACACCGGCCGATTTCGCTCGAGCGATTGAGAGCCTCGCTTCGGGGTCGATTAAGACTGGCGCTTTGGTCACCGGGCGCTTTCCCCTGCGCGAGATGGCACAAGCAATCGAATATGTCCACGACAACCCCGCAAGTGTCATGAAGGTGATCATGGAAGTTTAACAGCCAACCATAGCTGACGAACTTGAAAAGTGCCCAAGGCATTGCGAGGATTTTTTCGCCAGGCAAGGCGGAGGACGCAATTGGGCTGACGCCCTACAAGGACGACAACGCAGCATGGTGGAAAAAAGACCGCAAAGACTGGGTAATTTTTAAGTTCGTTAGTTATATATAAAGAAAGGGAGCGTGAAACGCCGTGAGAGAATCCATCCACAAGTATTTCAAAGTCGGGCTGATTGCATTTATGGCCTATCCCTCTATGATCAAAGGGGAGGACCCCAACGCCCTTGAGAGCCTGAAAAAGATCGCGTATGACGATTACTTTGATGCGGTCGAACTTTCCTGGATCAAGGACGCAAACATCCGCAAGGAGGCCGCCAAACTGTTTGAAACCGCCCACATGAGCGTGTGTTACGGCGCCCAGCCCCGCCTGCTGACCACCGGGCTCAACCCCAACCACATTGACGAGGCCGAGCGCAAAAAAGCCGAAGCCACCCTGATGGAAGCCATTGACGAAGCCTGCGAGCTTGGCTCGAAGGGCATAGCATTCCTTTCCGGTAAGTGGGAGCAAGCCACCCGTGACCAGGCTTATCAGCAGCTTCTTACAACCACCCGCAACCTTTGCGCTTACGCGAAAACCAAGGATATGATCGTTGAGCTTGAGGTGTTTGATTACGACATCGACAAAGCCGCCCTGATCGGGCCCGCCCCCTACGCGGCACAGTTCGCCGCCGACATGCGCATGACCTGCGACAACTTTGGCCTGATGATCGACCTTTCCCACATTCCCATGACCTACGAGACCTCTGAGTTTGTGGTGCGCCTTCTTCGTCCCTACCTCACCCATCTACACATCGGCAACACCGTTTGCCGGGATAAGAACGCCGAAGGTTACGGGGATTTGCACCAGCGGTTCGGGTTCCCGGGCGGTTCCAACGACACCGCCGAGGTGCTCGACTTCCTGCGGGTGCTCAAAAACGAGGGTCTCTTCAAAGCGGATGACCCGATGGTTCTTTCTTTCGAAGTAAAACCCTGGCAGGACGAAGACCCTGATGCCGTTGTGGCCAACGCAAAGCGTGTACTCAACCGCGCATGGGCGCTTTTGGAAGATTAAACGATTAGGAGAGTTGCAGCATGAAGATTGTCATTCTGGACGGTTACACAGAAAACCCCGGCGACCTCAGCTGGAAGGGGATAGAAGCTTTTGGCGAGTTAACCGTTTATGATCGCACCCCACTTCACGATGAGGCCGAGATCCTCAAGCGAATCGGCGACGCCGAGGTTGTTTACACCAACAAAACGCCGCTGACTAAATCAGTCATCGAAAAGTCGCCAGCCATCAAGTTCATCGGCGTTCTGGCCACCGGCTACAATGTGGTGGACGTTGATGCGGCAAAGGGCAGAGGGATTCCCGTCTGCAATGTGCCGGCCTATGGCACCGACGCGGTCGGTCAGTTCGCCATCGCCCTGCTGCTCGAAATCTGCAATCGGGTCGGCCACCATGCCGACGCAGTCAGCAAAGGCCGGTGGGAAAGTTGCCCCGACTTCTGTTTCTGGGATTTCCCCTTAATTGAGCTTGCAGGCAAGACGATCGGTCTGATCGGCTTTGGCAGAATCGGCCAGGTGACCGGCCGGATTGCAAAGGCAATGGGGATGGAAGTCATCGCCCACGACGAAGTGCAGACCGATTCGGGCAAAGAGATTGCAAAGTATGTCTCGCTTGAAGAGCTGCTTGCAAAATCGGACGTCATCTCGTTGCACTGCCCACTATTCCCGGCCACGCAGGGGATTGTCAGCAAAGACAACATCGCCCAAATGAAGGATGGCGTCATCATCCTCAACAACTCCCGTGGCCCGCTGATCGTCGAGCAGGATCTGGCCGATGCGCTGGATAGCGGCAAGGTGTTCGCCGCCGGGCTTGACGTTGTTTCGATCGAGCCAATCAAGGGGGATAACCCGCTGCTTAAAGCAAAGAACTGCCTGATTACCCCTCACATCAGCTGGGCGCCCAAAGAGAGCCGCCAACGCCTGATGGACATTGCCGTGGGCAACCTGAAAGGCTTTGTCGAAGGCAAACCGACCAATGTAGTCAACCCTTAAACCTGCCTGCTCTTAAAAAGCAACCGCCAACAAGCCGCACTCGGTTTGTTGGCGGTATCCGCAGGCGGGCAAAGGGTCGCGCCTGCAATCTCAACGACATCTGGAGAACAAGTGTGAAAAAAGTGATTTTGATCCCCGACTCGTTTAAGGGGACGATGCGCGTGACGGAGATCTGCTCGATCATGCGCAAGGAAGTGGAAAAACATTACTTGAACTGTAAAGTTGTGTCGATTCCTGTGGCCGACGGCGGGGAGGGCAGCGTCGACTGTTTTTTACAGGCAGCTGGCGGACAATCTGTTGTCGCTCGGGTAAACAATCCTTTTTATGAAAAGATCGACGCTGCTTACGGACTGATCCACGCGGGGGAGACAGCGGTGGTTGAAATGGCTGCGGCAGCGGGGCTGCCTATGGTATACGACCGCCGCGACCCGCTGCGCGCGACGACCTACGGGGTGGGCGAGCTGATGGCGGACGCCCTCGACCGAGGGGTGAAAAAGTTGGTGATCGGCCTTGGCGGCAGCGCCACCAACGATGGCGGGTGTGGAGCTGCTGCTGCGCTGAGTGTCCGTTTTTACCGTGAGGACGGAGAGACATTTATTCCCGCTGGCGGCACACTCGCGGAGATTGCGCGGAATTGATGACTCCCACCGAGATCCCGCCTTGTGCGGCGCTGAAATCATCGCCATGTGCGACATTGACAACCCTATGTTTGGTCCGAGCGGGGCGGCTTACGTCTTCGGCCCGCAAAAGGGCGCGGACACCCTCGAAATGCTGGAGGCTTTGGACAGCGGCCTGTGCCATCTGGCCGAGGTTATTGAGCGGGATTTGGGTGTGCGTGTGAGTGAGATTCCGGGCGCGGGTGCGGCGGGTGCGATGGGCGCGGGGATGGTCGCGTTCTTTGGTGCGCAGCTGCAGATGAGCATCGAATCGGTGCTTGACACGGTCGGCTTTGACGCCGAGTTGGAAGACACCGATCTTGTGTTGACTGGCGAGGGGCGCATCGACGGCCAAAGCTTGCGCGGCAAGGTAGTGATTGGTGTAGCCCGGCGGGCAAAGAAGGCCGGTGTGCCGGTAGTTGCCGTGGTCGGGGATATTGGCGACCAGATTGAAGGTGCCTATGACGAAGGGGTGACTGCGATCATGAGCATCAACCGGGTAGCGGTGGAGTTTCCGGCGGCCCGCGCCCGCGCAAAAAGCGACCTTGCCCATACAATTGATGACCTTCTGCGCTTTTCGGCCCGGATGGGGATCTAGGCGGCCGGCAGCCCGGGGTTGCATCCGCACAAAATCGTGTATTAGGGCGTGTTGACACAAAGCTGAACGCCCGTATTTTGGTGAATTTTGAGCCTTTCATCGTTGTCGTTCGTCGGAATACATACAGTATTCCTTCCTCCTCCGCCTTGAAATGCTCGAAAATTC
>Ga0131853_10011284_pt1 | contig 16349 bp, 12 predicted proteins | sample TergutLab28metaG_FD_92764 | JGI IMG/M metagenome (GOLD analysis project Ga0131853, IMG submission 92764) | Labiotermes labralis P1 segment gut microbial communities from Petit-Saut dam, French Guiana - Lab288 P1 (version 2) (version 2) | ecosystem: Host-associated > Arthropoda: Insects >...
ATATATATATATATACTGCTCCATGTTTCGACACAGAGCTGCCAACCTCATGGACTCATCATAGCAAAGGTATACAATCAACATAACAATATATGTTCCGCTCCTCCCTATAAGGTGCTGTCATATGCCATAAATGGTGTATCACACAGTGCATGTGTTGGATGATGTATTGACTGTATGCACAGTATGAATAACTGAAAATTACAGAACGGCTGGGTAAATATGTGAACTGAAGGAACTGTGGCTGTAAGCGAGAAGGCTTCGGCTAGGAACACCCCGGTTCTTGTGTCAAATCGCATCAGCTGAATTATCCTCGTCCCACAGCTGCATTTATAGCGCCTTCGTTGGCTGCTGTCAGTACAGTACGTTGAGTGACGTGCATTCACCAGTTCCAATGCTCTTTACAGTTCCTGTCTCATGCAGACACTGCTAGAGGAGTTGACACGCATTAGTGCACGGCTATTGTCAAGTACCGGTATCAGAACCAGTACCAGTACCAGACTGTTACTAGTGCCGAGGGTTAACAGCGTGTCGCCTGTTTGTCATGTGTGTAATTCCCTGCCATTCGGTCACAACTGCACGCTGCTGTGCACTGCTGTTTGTAGCACACACAACGTCACAAATAGCACTGCTAGCTGTGTGTTACTGTTTAACGGCGGAGTTCAAACACCAAACGTCTTCTCTCAGCACAAATGTCCTATGAACACATTCGACTTATTTTAACAAGGACAATTATTTCACTTTACACTCCCTGTATTCACCCTGACGATGCATAATTTCAAGTGGCCGCAGCATGTAGCTGCAATCCACAATTGCTACATTAAGCTTGTGGAATTACACAATACATTCTTTCATTATCTATTATCATTCTGCTGTCAAGTGTTTACAGTCTCCAATATTTCGCCAGTCTCTGCATTCAGGTTCCTATAGCAATATCTGCTGCACACGGCACGAAACGTCACGGCACAAGAGGCAGAATAACAGATACTGCAGACTGACAATTCAAGAATGGCTACACTAATACAAAACAACTACCAATATACATGGGGGCGGGCGTTGGCGAATTTCGTTAAGTGACTTCGGAAAACTGTCAAGTGAACTATTTCTTTTGTCCGCATTCAGTACCCCCGGGGTTCATTCATCCTCTAGTGGAAATGAATGACAAGGAATTTCCCTGGGGGATAAAGTGCGGTTGGCGCGTACCGCTGACAAACCTGCCGTCACAGTTGAGCCGAATGTCAAAGTAAAAGTGAACGCCGGACATTCCAACCCCTATCTGAGACTTTATGCCTTGTTCGGGAAACCTTTCCCTTTACTTAAATTAAAACCCACTCAGGGAACAATCAAGTTGCACAACGAGAACAGGTGCGAGGTCCAGTTTTTCAAAGCAAAACATACAAGAAAAATGCGTGAATCCTACAGAGTAGCACATACTTAAGACTCGCCTCCACAGCTCTGATACCTTATTGTGAACTGTCGTGTCACATGTAGATTAGTGGACATTCCGCCACTGTATATAAACTGCACTTAACATCTCGGCCAAACAGACGGTAGCAGATCTGGAGTCAATATGTTCCTCCGCGTTGTGATTCTGGTTTTTGCGGCTACCTGCTGCACAGCAAGGGTGATCAGTAAGTCTCTGCACACTAGACACTAGTACATTCGGTAGGCAACCGAACTGCAAAAGACGCAGACTTGAAGCAAGCCACAAACACTGGAAATATTTTCCATCTTGGCAGTGTGGTCGGTCAGATTTTTGAATGGCAAATAGCCATTTGTGGTTGTCTGACATTTACCACCTGTTACACACTTGTCATGTAGACCTATACATCTTAGAATGAGGTTGTCGGCTGCACAAAGTTTGTTAATTACTTTAACAATCTTCCATGTGCTTCAGTAAAATTCAACACCGAACACCATCCCACAAAATCCACTAAGCCAGTATAAAGGTGTTCCACAAGAACAGCAGCAGAATTGTAAAAACTGCTATATCCGGTCGCTACACACAGTGAGTTACCGTAAGTTTTGTTGCAGATGTCACGGCCAAGCAGAGTGCGTGGGAGCAGAGTGGCAAGTTCGAAGGTGACATCATGCTGACTGAAGAACAACTGAGGAACGGAGTTATCAATCCTGCGAGTCGCTGGCCGAACAAAGTAGTGCTTTATTACATAGACCCTGTGTTCAGTAAGTATTGCAGCACCAAGCTACAAAGTGGCATTCGGGACGTGGCAGGAAATATCATCCTTTATGAGTACCGTTTTAGCTCCAGTACACATTGGAGATTGAGATGACAAAGTATGGTGGAGAGTTACCCGTCCTTGATTCTAAAAACAATAATTCAGTCTTACACACACACACACACACACGTCAAGCCAACCATGTAAATATATCCTCGATCCTACGATCAATACAACTTCAAAATGCCACATTCGAATATTATTAAACACGACAAAGAGCGGTGGGTTTTATTTGAATGTGGGTAATTAAACCGGAACAGCAAAAGTCAGCTTCTCAGGAAGCCTTCCTGTCATTACACTTTAGAATAAAGCAACCACCATACAAAACACAATGAAGTGTTAACTCGGTCACAAGGAAGGACAGAATCTTGTATCGCTGTCTGAAGAAGCGCGGCTGTTACAAGATGGCTGGCAGATGGAGGTTTCTTATGTGACAGAGCTGCAGTGTGAGGGACAGGATAAAATGGACACTGTAGCATTTAAGGCGGTACATTAGGTTCGAGTGGCAAGGGATATAGTCAGGGCGGAAGGGAGTGGGGTGGAAAATCTGTTAATGGTTCGTATATCTACCACGAAAGTTCGAAAATTAAACAAAAATTGCGACCAACAACCACGTTATGAAGAGCTCTTAGTATTGAAAAAGCCAGCTCCTTCGTCCAGCACTACAGTCTTACACAACTGCGCCTTGAACGCGCTATCTGGTAGCAGGATGCGAAGGTTAATGAGGTGAACACAGCGCCCACCGTATATAGGGTTAAATATCCAGATGTCCCTCAACAGGCCTGATTAGGAAGCACCTGGACTGATGCTGTGGAACCAACAGCACTGAAATTACCTTCATTACGTACTGATCGCTTCTGAACCAGAACACTTCTCTTTGGATAAGCTTATTCCAGAGGCTCTTCCGCTGCTGGAAAAGCCTCCGGTAGTCCGTTTGGTACATCTGTATAAGTTGCTGCGTGGCGTTACTTTTGCTTGCTCTTTGTCTTCAAACGCTCTAACTTTCAGGGTGTTCTTAGGGCAGGAAAGAGTAAAAACTCCCATGAAGACCTGTGTGGAGATTTTTGAGACTGACGCGCCTGTGGAACGTGGTGTTTGGTCAACATCGGCTGCAAAACTTGGGCGAAGTGCAGGGGTGCGTTGAGATTTGCCTCGCAACAGATCCTCGTCTTACACATTACGGCGAACTGCATCACGCAGACTTGTCGTTACTCCTAAATAAAAAGGATGGTTCACAGTTCGGTATTGTGACTCGCAGTGACGGCGCACGGCACCTTCGGAACTCAGTCCGGGAACTTTCAGACCAGGCCTCGTGTTTCCCAAAATACAAAGTGGCATTATCACTGTCTGCTGGTTCATCACATTCTATCACAAACTGACACAGACCTGTTTCCTGCGCAGATGATAATGAGAGAAACACGATTTTGCTGGCTATTGACGACTACCACCAGAAGACAGCCATCCGTTTCAAGCCATACGACCCATCCACCGACGTGGACTACGGCCACATAACGGGAGCAGATTCCGGGTGCTGGTCCTACGTTGGACGTATAGGAGGGGTGAGTAACACAATACAGGGTGTAGTTAAGAAAAGCTCGGCACTGCGAACCGCATCGCTAGGGTTCTGCAGCTTCAATCCCACCCTCCAAAAAAATAAACAAAAATCCACTGTGGTTTATATCATCTTAAACCCCATCCAACCACCAAACCCCCGGACACGTTGTGCGTAAATCAGCAAACATCCAGTCCGATCTTAAGTGACACAGCCACGAACCAGCTGTGAGTTCACCAATACTAAACGACGGACGCTGGGAGCTGACCTGGATATTTGGTCTAGGAAATATCTGTGTGCGTATTGAAAATTGCGTTTGGTGTAGGCAGTTAATTACTGGATTGTGCAACAATATGTTTCTGTTACACCGCCGGTTGTACCGCGGTTAAATTGGCTACGGAATAGGAATTTATTTACGTATTTGTCGGTCCAAAGACACGCCATACATTCTTTTTCAACAATTAGCTGCCCATTATAAAATGAGTGCGGTGCATTATTTTGCTTGCAAAGCACTCTTGCTTTCTCCGCCCTTCATTTCGTTCATGTCAGTAATTCCCTTCCATCCGGTGGTCTGGCACAACAACTGCGATATCCCCAAAATTAAGCACCCACATAGTACGCTGACCGTCGCCCTACATATTCTGATACTGCTGGTTTTCACAAATGACAGAAAGAAATGACATCTTATATTGACTTCACCAGGTCTGACTGATGTAGCTTCAGCACCGATACATGACACGATCAGGCTTCTTGTAGTAACAAAATGTCTATCTTCCCTGGACACAGCCAATCAAATTTTTCAATCACTCACAGCGCCAGAACCTGAACCTCCAGCACAAAGGATGCATTTGGCACGTAACATTTATATACAAGCTGCTGCATGCACTGGGATTTTGGCACCAGCACAGTGCAACAGAGAGAGACGACTATGTGATAATCAACCGGCAGAACATACAAGACGGCAATGTCAGTGTTTTACACACATAACAAACATAATAAATATGCACCAGTTCCCTGTGCACACAGAACACACAAAGATATCACATTCACTAAACACCACTGCCACTATTATGTGCAGCAGCAATGTATGTTCAAGCAACGTGCTTTTATTGCAGAAAAGATTTTGGATGCAATTTGAAAGAGCTTTCACAATCTGTCCCTCATATATTACAATCACTTGTGATGAGTTGTCAGGCTCACACAGGCAGCATATCCTTGCTTTTGTTAAGCACGTCACATCTGACCGCCATATATGATGGTTACACAGCAAGAAAGGTAAACTTTCAACAAGCACAGCGGTATTATATAATGTTACTTTGAGGCTGTGTGAATACAGTAGACATACAGTGTAACTTCTCTGTTCATCAGCAGGGTAAGCATACGCTTTTGATAAATATGACGCAAGCTATATCACCAGTTTCGGAGTGCCGTATGACTATGATAGTGTAATGCATTATGGTCCCTATGCATTCTCATGGAATTGAGAGAAATCCATTGAGCCAAAGGTAAACCAATTGCTGCATTCATTTTTGGTATCAATTTGTGGGTTCACATGCAGGATTTATGGTTCTTCATTCAAGCCATAAGATTAATCAAAACACAAAATAATAAACAAAGGCAGGTAGTCAGGCACCAGCCTCTCAGTACAAAGACCTAGGTTCATTCCCCGGTCAGTCTGTGTCCTGTTTAAGGTGGTTGAGAGGCAGTGGGACAGATTTGTGCCATTACTTCAGTTATCAGTTGCCAGTATCAGTCTACCGATGCACCACAGCCATTTACTTATCTGTCACCAACGCCAAATAATATCAGAAACTGACAGCGTCATTTAATGACACATTTTAATAAAATGAATTAATTGGTTTGTTTCTATTGCCTGCAGCCACTGTCTGTGATAGTCTTTCTTTCGTCCACATATCTGATCATAAGGTCCAATTTCTGAGGTGGGGCACTCACAGGGCAGAATTTGATACACTTCAATTTGGGGGAGGGGGGTGAGGGACAATGTAGTAACGTTTTTTTATCAGGATTATGCTCACATTCCATGGAAACACAACTTTTTTTTATGACTCAGTACAAAATAAATATGGCGGATGAGAAATCCAAGAACTGCTGCACCTCCACACTGTTACTTTCTGCTTGTGGCCAGCTGTAAATAAAGCATTGTCTCTATGTGATGTGAGTATATAATTCATTCAGTTTCTTTTAGGACAATGTGTACAGATAAATCAAAATGTTGATGGCAAAAGCAAAGGCTTCAAATGTAAAATATGTATTGTACACAATTTGTAGACAGTGGACCTTGTGTGATGTAATAACTTTTTTGTTACTTTCAAGGGTAAGTGGCAATGATGGAGATGAACACTTGTGATGTTTCCAAGTCATTTTGGAATTCAAGGATGCTTCTGCATTACTGCACCACTCCTATCCATAAACAGGCCCATACACTGATCCTCTCCACAAGTGACCAGCGGTAACAATTCCCATTCTAGGGCAGTCCCTTACAGTACCTTACTGATAACCATCTCTTCTGTCAATTCCAACAAACCACACCAGCAATCAGCGTTGTGACGTGGTTAACATAGGCCTCAGCTAACTACAGAATAATACAAAAGGACACAGATGCTGATAAGCGTTCATAGAATTTCTTTCCATGGAAATATTAAAAATGAATTCCATGATGTGCAATAATCTCCTCAAAAGCCCGTAGTTACACAAATGTTCGAGGTCCTTGTGTCTGCAGCTATTAAATATCCACTATCACATTCACAAACCCTTTTCACTAATCTCAAGTCAAATCAAGTTAAGATCCATCTTAATATTATTATCACAGTCTCTGAACCGACCCCTCACTTGAGGCTTTCTGACTAAGTTTTGTATGCATTTCCCATCTCCCTGTCATCTGTAAATTATACAAGTAACCAAAGACAATAAGTATTTGCAGATTTTGAAGACAGAGTGTGGAAATTTACTGTTCTGTTTCTTAGGATAATTTGTGTGTAAAGATTTACCCAGCAACTCTCCTACCACACCTGTAATATAAACTTCAATTTCGCACTACTGCCAATATGAACAGCATCCACAGGTGATAAAGCAATGTGCCAATATTGTGGTACAGTTCTTAGATGGATTAAAAATTCTTATTTACATGTCTCTTACTTACATCAGTAAAATTTGGTGGTTCCGTTGTAATTCTTACACTAAATGAAACATGTTTCCAACTATATGGATTATCACAAGAGACATCCTTAGTTTTTATTGAGGCTCTTGTAACATCTCTTACGAAGATCCAGCAGAAACGTAGCAAAGCCCCTAATGATAAACCTAACAGTTTGAATGAAACATGTCAGGCACATTGTACCAAACTACAAGAAACACAGCCGTTTTATCATGCAGCCAGCAATGCCTGTCAATTCAACAGTACAACAGTATGTCCTGGCTAATATAAGAGTTTCATATCCTTATCTCAGTGATATTCATTCTGTAAGTTTTAGCCATTACACACTGCAATCCCACATAAAGCACACAGTTTGTTGTGTGTGTCTCGTATTTGCAGGGAAGTAACATATAACTGATACAAAACTTTCTTGTTTCATTTAACTTTGCTTGTACTATGACAGCTTGTAACTGAAATGTTAATGTCTGTTAATACTGCAGGATCCGAATGCTAATATTGGCCAGACTGCAGGATTCAGCCAGAGAGACATCGATAAGCTTGCACTAATGCATCAAAATGTTTGATAGCAACAGGACAATACAAAAATTGTTGAATGAGAGAGAATACATAATGTATGAATGACCTTCCAGTATGGATTAAATTCGCACTGAATATATCATAAGCTAAAAATAAATAAAATGAAGCCATCTGTTACCTCTCTTGACTCCTTTTCCTAATCAAGCAGATCACATATCCTTTCAATCCATTGCTGCAGTACTGACTGAAATATGTACATTCTAACTCACTATACGGTAATAAAACCATAACAAATTCACCTGCAGTGCATTACTGTATAGCGCAGGAGGCAGTGACAGTAAGTACTGAGCAACGGTGGAACAATGACTGGCAATGGAAAACTGAAGGGACTTGCAGAAAATTACAGAACGGTTGGAAAAATATGTGAACTGAAGGAACTGTGGCTGTAAGAATGATGGCTTATACTCGCATAAATGGCGTCCTGGCACACCCCCTAACCTGGAAACACAAATGCTTCATTTGCGTTGTGCTGATGACTGTCGCAAAGTACTTTATGTACCCTCAGTTGGAACAACCCAATTGACGTGTCATTGCGTAAGCTGTAAGGCTCTATTTCCACAGTTGCAATTATGGCGCCTTCATTCGCTGCTGTCAGTACGGTACGTGAGTTATGTGCATTCACCAGTTCCATAGCTGTTTAGAGTTTCTGTCTCATGCAGACACTGCTGTAACTGTTGAAACGCTCTACTGTCCGGCTGTTGTCAAGTACCGGTACCAGTACCAGTACCGGATTGCTACCGGTACCGAGGATTAACAGCATGTCGCCTGTTCGTCATGTGTGTATTTCCCTGTCATTCGGTCACAACTGAACGCTGCTATGCACTGCTGTCTGTAGCACACACAACGTCACAAGTAGCACTGCTAGCTGTGTGTTACTGTTTAACGGTGACGTTCAAACACCAAACGTCTTCTCTCAGCACAAATGTCCTATGAACACATTCGACCTTCTTATTAACGAGGACGACAATAGTTCCCTTTTCTAACCCCTTTGTACACACTGATTGTGTTACTTCAAAAGTGACAGATTAATAAGTAATGCACACTAATGCTTCAAAAATGTCCATTGTAATACAAAACAGGTATCAAAATTCAGTAGGGCGGGTATGGCGCATTTCGCTAAGGGTCCTTGGAAAACTGTCAAGTGACCGAATTTTTCTGTCCGCATTAAGGAGCCCTGGGGTCCATTCACCCTCTAACGGAAATGACTGACAAGGAATTTCCCTACGGGTAAAGTGAGTACAGCCCGTGGAGCTTACAGCTCTGCTGTTCCACTTGTGCCGAATGCCAAAGTATGGATAGAAGCTCAATATTCCATCCCCTTTCCGAGTCTTTAAGACTTGCTAGGGAAACATTTACCTTTATCTTTATCAAGCTGCACGCAATAAGCACTCAAGCTGCCCACTGACAGCAGGTGCTAGGCCTAATTATGCAATTAATAATGACACAGGCAAAGTACGTTATTGCAACAGAACGGCTAAATACAAGAAGTTCTCATGTAAGATTCACTTCCACAGCTCTGATACCTTATCGTGAACTGTCGCGTCAGATGTAGATTAGTGGACATTCCGCCTCTGTATATAAACCGCACTCAACATCTCGGCCAAACGGACGGTAACAGATCTGGATTCAAGATGTTCCTCCACGTTGTGATTCTGGTTTTTGCGGCTACCTGCTGCACAGCAAGGGTGATCGGTAAGGCACTGCACACTAGACACTTGTACATTCGGTAGGCAACCGTTTTGCAATATACGCTGACGTGAAGCAAGTTGTCACTTTCTGGCTACAAACATTTGACACCGAATTATTCTGCACCTTGGTGCTATAGTGAGACAAATGTTTAAATGGTGTATTCTTTCTTTGGGTTATTCCAGGCCGTCTGAGTTTTATATGCACACTTTCGGACCGCTCTCTCTTCCATCTTCATAGACGGTGTAACCAGGAAGAATAACCGGGATGAGATTGTTTGGGTGTTTGCATGGGAAAAGTTTGGGCTCGAAATTAGCCTGAAGGAGATGGGGAGGGGGCGTGTTGTAGTGGAGAAACAGGCTGTGGAGGGCAAACACCCCAAGTGATGGCCAATAGTAAGTATTTAGGGAGAAACAGTACTGTACTGGAGAGAGGAAGGGGAGCCATGTGATGGTAAAGATCAAACTATTGCGTTTCAGTTGGCTGTCTCTTTTCATTAAGTGTGCAAAAGGGATTTCCAGGAGTTCCGTAAGGCCAGACCGCCTTCCTCGTTCACGTCGTGTGGGTATATTTCCAGTTGAATGGATTATCCGATGAGTCGGTCCATGTATCCGGTTTTAGAAGAAAGAAATTTTCTATCCTGTAGTGCAATAATATGGTCCTGGTTGATGCTGTGCTCCGCTACTGCTGAATTATCTGTTGTCGTGTATGTCTGTTGTGTTGTTTGATTCTGATTTGGATAGATCGACCGCTTTTTCCTATATAAACCTTGCCGCATTCACATGTGATGCTGTATACAGCTGGCGTTTTAAATTCCAAAGCATTCTTCACAGGTGGAAAGTAGCTGTAGGTACTGCTTGGAGGTAGAGCGACACTTTTAGTAATGCGTTTTGCCACCATTCTGCTGATTCGGCCACATGTTGTCTGGGTGTGAGGTATGAATACATTTGAGGTGGGTTTATCGTTGTTTGTGGCGGTATGTGTGGCAGGTTGCAGGGATCGTCGTATGTGCAGACAGCCGTATTTATTATCCTTGAAAACGGGTGGGAGAAATTCTAGTTCTTGGGTGAGGGGATAGAGGCTACAGAGAGCTTCGGTTCTGTGTATCAGGGAAGCCAGGGCTGATTGTTTGTTTGCAGGATGGTGATGTGAATTGTGTTGTAGGTAGAGATTGGTGAGGCGGAACAAGCCAGGCAAGAGGCAGTGAGAATTATTAAAGGCTCCTCCAGGACCAGAGATCAGGGTTTTCCTTTAAGGTCCGTAGTACTTTCATGTCGGCTTTCGTTACTTTGTATCTGGGTGTGAAGGAGCTTTTTATAATTCTAGCCGTCTCCTGTCTCGCTTCTCCCGCAATACCAATCTCTACCTCCACCACAATTCACATCACTGTATAGGAAAAAATCACAAAACGTGAAACGTTTGAAATCAAGAAAAATTCTTAAATCCAAATGGCGACTATGTGGATTTCTTGTCTGTACCACCTGCTAAGCACTTGCCAGGCAGGCTATACATCTTAGAATCAGATTGTGGTCTGCACAGTTTGTTAACATCCTACAAAATCCACTAAGCCATTACAAAGCTGTTCCACAAGAACAGCAGCAGAATTGTTACAACTGCTACATCCGGTCGCTACACACAGTGAGTTACCGTAAGTTTTGTTGCAGATTTCACGGCCAAGCAGAGTGCGTGGGAGCAGAGTGGCAAGTTCGAAGGTGACATCATGCTGACTGAAGAACAGAGGAACGGAATTATCAATCCTGCGAGTCTCTGGCCGAACAAATTAGTGTCGTTTGAAATAAGCGGCGTGTTCAGTGAGTATTGCAGCACCAATCTAAAAAATGGTTTACGGGACGTGGTGGCAAATATCCATGCTTTATGAGTACCCCTTTAGCTCGAGGACACACTGAAGGTTTAGTGGTCTAGGTAATGGCGATAATTACCGATCCTTGACCCTAGAAATAATAACACACCCTCGGACACACATACACACACGTCAAGAAAGCAACGTAAACACAACGAAGAGACTAAGATCGCCATAACGTGATATTGCCAGACATTGCTAACCATAAAAATAGAGGGGTACGTTTTAGTTTAATGTGGGTAATTTGAACAGCATAGCAACTGTCAGCTGCTCAAGAAGTCTTCCTGTAATGCCACTTTACTGTAAAGCAGCGCAACCACCAGACAACACACAATGAAATGTTAACTCGGTCACAAGGGAGTACAGAATCTTGTATCGCTGTCTGCAGCAGCGCGGCTGTTACAAGATGGCTGGCAGATGGAGGCTTCCTGTGTGACAGAGTAGCGGTGTGAGGGACAGGATAAAAGGGACACTGTAGCATTTAAGGGTGTACAAAAGTTTCGAGTGGCAAAGGATAGGAGCAGGGCGGAAGGGAGGGGAGTTCACCATGTCAATGGATCGAACAACTTAAAAAATGGTCGAAAATGTAACAAAAATGGCTGACCAACTACCACATTATCAAGCGCTCTTTATATTGGAAAAGCCTGCTTCTCCACCCACCACTAAAATCTCACATAACGGCGCTCTGAACGCAATATATGTAGCAGGTTAACAAGGTTCATGAGGTGAACACGGCCCCTCCGTATATAGGGTAAAGCACCCAGATGTTTTTCCAAGAGGCCTGAACAGGAAGCACCGGACTGACTCTGTGGAACCAACAACACTGAAGTCATCTTCATTACGTACTGATCCTTTCTGAACCAAAACCCTTCTGCTTGGATAAGCTTATTCCAGAGACGTTCGTTAGAGTGCAATCATTAAAATCTCCCACGGAGCGGTGTGTGGCGAGTTCTGTGTCTGTAGCTCCTGTGGAACGCTGTGTTCGGTCAAAATCGACTGCACACTTTAGGCCAAGTGCACGGGTGCGCTGCGATTTGCCACGCAACAGACCGAAATTTCTTGGTCATTACGGCGAACTGCATCACGCAGACTTGTCGTTACTCCTAAATAAAAAGGATGGTTCACAGTTCGGTCTTGTGACACGCAGTGACGGCGCACGGCACCTTCGGAACTCAGTCCGGGAACTTTCAGACCAGGCCTCGTGTTTCCCAAAATACAAAGTGGCATTATCACTGTCTGCTGGTGCGTAACATTCTTTCACAAACTGACACAGACTCATTTCCTCCGCAGATTATAATGAGATAATGAAAATCCTGTTGTCTATGTACGACTACGAGGAGAAGACAGCCATCCGTTTCAAGCCATACGACCCAATCACCGACACTGACTACGTCTACATAACGGGAGAAGATTCCGGGTGCTGGTCCTACGTTGGACGTAAAGGAGGGGTGAGTAACACAGTACAGGGTGTAGTTAAGAAAAGCCCGGCACTGCGAACCGCATCGCTAGGGTTCTGCAGCTTTACTCCAGACACACAAATTCACATCGGTATATTACGTGTTATAAACCCTTTGTAAGCAGTTTCCTGTCCGAAACGAAGTGACCCAATCACGAAACAGCTGTCAGTTCAACAACGCCCAACGGGCGAGCGCTGAAAGCTGAATTGGATATATGATTAAGCAAATACTTTGTGTACTCAAAAGAGTTTGGTTTAGACAGTTCACTATTGATTAGTGCAACAATATGTTTCTGTTACACCGCCGGTTGTACCGCGGTTAAAATGGCTACGGAATACGCATTCATTTACGTATTTGTCGGTCCAAAGACACGCCATACATTCTTCTTCAACACTTCGCTGCGCCTCTATAAAATGAGTGCGGTGCATTATATGGCTTGCAAAGCCCTCTTGCTTTCTCTGCCCTCCATTACCTGCTTGTCAGCAAATCCCCTTCCATTCGACGTTCTGACCCAAAAACTACGATCTCCCCAAAATTAATCTGCAACTTAGGAAGCCGACGGTCGCCCAGCACATTTTGACAATGCTGATTTTCACAAATCACAGGAACGAATGATATATTCTATTGACTTCACCAGGTCTGACTGCTTGCTGTAGCTTCAGCACTGATACAAGCCACGATCAGGCTTCTTGTAGTGACAAAACGCCTCTTTTGCCTGGACACAGTTAATCACAAATTTTCAATCACTCACAGCGCCAGCAACTGAACCTCCAGCGCGACGAATGCTTAACGTACGGACAAATTATACATGAGCTGCTGCATGCACTGGGATTTTGGCACCAGCACAGTGCAACAGACAGAGACGACTATGTGATAATTAATTGGGAAAACATCGAACCAGGTAAAGTCAGTGTTTTGCACACGTAACAAACCTAATAAATATGCACCAGTTCCCTGTGCACACAGAACACACAAAGATATCACATTCACTCGACACCACTGTCAATATTATGTACAGCAACAATGGCTGTTCAACCAAGCTGATGGTATTGCAGAAAAGATTTTGGACCCAATTTCAACCCGAATACCCATTAATTTTAATTAAATCAATAAATATTATTTCCTTCATTTAAGCTTTACTCCTCCACCAAACCAGTAAGCACCCCGCACACAACTTCATCACGTCGATTCTCCAATATACTTTGTAACAACAACGATATGTCATATATTGGAACACATCACATTACACAATACATTACACATCACATTACACATCACATTACACAATGCATTCCCTGATAAGGCAGGCATCCGAACATATTTAATATTTACGCAATATGTATCAAGACATTTGTGTTGACATATTTACTGCATATCTATAAACTCTATAAATGTCACAGTGTAGGATTTTCAATGATTTCACAGCACTTGGCCTACACTGGAGGGTCAATAATTTTTACACACATAGAAACATTATTTTAAACATTTTTCTACCCTTTACACACAATTTCCACACGATTAGTGGCTGGGATATTAGGAATTGAACGATTTTTACTCTGTTTTATATACACTTTGCAAATCATATGGGATCTCCATAACAACTACAATTTGCACTATACTGTACATTACTGTAAATTTTTTAATGACGGCTTTTTGATGATGTTTTTAGATGAAAACACGTGGTCATTTCGAATTTAAGTGTAGCTGTGTTTAACAGACGTTTAACGGTTTATTTTAGGCATATCTGAAATGTTCCTTCATCCTGCACTTATCCTCACTTCACCACAGATTCACACTCATCCATCACCACCCCACATGATATATCATCATGTTTAACCGGGCAGCACATCGTTGCTTTTGCTAAGCACTTCACATCTGACCGCCATCTTTGCTGGTTACACAACAAGAAAATTTATCTTTCAAAAAGCACAGCGGTACAGTATAGTGTTATTGTGTGGCTGAGTGAGTACGGTATATATACAGTGTAACTTCTCTGTTCTTCACCAGGGAAAGAACACAATTTTGATAAAAATAACGCAAGCATTAGCACCAGTTTCGGAGTGCCATATGACTATGACAGTATAATGCATTATGGTCCTTATGCCTTCTCATCGAACGGACTGAAAACAATCGAGCCAAAGGTAAGACAAATTGCTGTATTTATTTTCGGTATCAATTTGTGGGTTCACAGGCGGCATTTGTGGTTCTTCACTAAAGAAAAGAGACTAATAAAAACACAAAACAACGAAAGGGAGGCGGTCAGGCAACAGCCTCTCAGTGCACAGTCCTGGTTTCATTCCCAGGTCAGTCTCTGTAGAGTTTATCGTGGTTGAGAGGCAGTGGGACAGATTTGTGTCAGTACTTCAATTATCAGTTGTCATTATCAATTTACCGATGCACCACAGCCATTTACTTATCTGTCACCAACACCAAATAATCTCAGAAACTGACAGCGTCATTTAATGACTCATTGATAAAATTAATTAATTGGATTGTTTCTATTGCATGCAGCTACTGTCTGTGTTAATTTTTCTTCCCTACAATTACCCAATAATAAGAACACAATTCTGAGGTGGGGCCACTTACAGGGCAGAATTTGGGTACCCTTGATATTAGGGGTAAAAAGGGGGTGAACAGAGCAGACCTGCAGCTTGCTAACAGAGAAACGGGGGTGGGGTAAGGTGATGCTGTTGGTACAAAATGTCCTGACTGTATGACTTGAGACATACAAGTCAACATTTCCGATAATTGCAATACCAGGTGTAGTAAGGTTGCTTTATCAAGATTATGCTCACATTGCATGGAAACACAACTTTACTTATGATTTAGTGTACATTAAACATGGTGGATGACAGTTTCAAGAACCGCTGTAGGTTCTGTCACTTTCTACTGGTGGCTAGCTGTAAATAAAGCTGTGTCTCCTTGTGATCTGAGTATAGTCTTTGTTCAGTTACTTTTAGAACACCATATACAGGTAATTCACACATCTGTCGATGAAAAAAGCAAGGCTTCGAATATAAAATATATATTGTACACAATATGTAGAGAGTGGAGCAGAGGTGATGTAATGAACTCTGTCTGTTACTTTCAGCAGTAAGTGGGAATGGCAGAGGTTAACATTTGTGATGTTTCGAATTCATTTTTTGCCTCAAAAATAGTTCTCCATTAATAAAACATTCCTTTCCATAAACATGCTCATATGTGGATCATCTGCACATCTGCACTGGTGCTGATATTTCGCCTTCGGCATACTCCGTTGAACAGGTTGATCAAAAAGTGTCTGTGCACCTCATGATAACAATACAGAAATCAGGTACACAGACACATTTTGTTACCCTGTATTATCCAACAAGTAACCAACCACCTGCACTGTGAATGGCAACAACCCAAAATTGCAATCACTGCTTTGAAGTAGTTGGCATAGGTCATAGCACACTACAGAATAATACAAGAGGAAACAGATACTGGGAAAAATTCATAGGATTTCCTTCCATAGAAAGATTACAAATGACTTCCATGATGTGCAATAAACTCCTCAAAAGCTGATAGTTACACGGACGGTCAAGGAATTTCTTAAATGGAAATTGTGCATCAACGTCCGCAAAACAGAAGCAATACTTTTCACAAAACGCTGTCCCCCTATACCTACCCCAGTCCACTTTCAACACACGGCTATCCCATTGAGCACCCACGTCCGTTACCTCGGTGTCATCCTTGACTCCAAACTCCTTTTTACCACACATATCACTACAGTCGCTCATCGAGCCTCCAGCGCTCTCCTCCGCCTCTTCCCTTTAGTAGCCCG